>Ga0163147_10002367_pt1 | contig 26783 bp, 18 predicted proteins | sample OliLakLV19MP6G1_FD_148597 | JGI IMG/M metagenome (GOLD analysis project Ga0163147, IMG submission 148597) | Freshwater microbial mat bacterial communities from Lake Vanda, McMurdo Dry Valleys, Antarctica- Oligotrophic Lake LV.19.MP6.G1 | ecosystem: Environmental > Aquatic > Freshwater > Lake >...
AGCCCCGCCCTATTCGTCGAAGGTGTGCGCGTCGCGCAGAAGTTCGCGGACTTGCGTCACCAATTGGAAGAAGCGCGGCAGTTCCCGCGTCTCAAAATTGCGCGGGTATGGCAAGTCGATGTCCAATACCGATGTGATGCGCCCCGGACGCGGCGACATGACCACGACGCGGCTGCTCAAAAATACCGCCTCAGCGATGCTGTGCGTGACGAATACCACCGTGGTCTGAGTTGCCTGCCAGATTCGCAGTAGCTCAAGGTTCATGCGCTCACGGGTGAACTCGTCCAGCGCCCCGAACGGCTCATCCATCAGCAAGAGTTTGGGCTGAAACGCCAGCGCCCGCGCAATCGCGACGCGCTGCTGCATCCCGCCGGAGAGTTGCCACGGATAATGTCGCCCGAATTTGCCCAACTCGACCAGTTCCAGCATTTCTTGGGCGCGTTTTTCGCGCTCAGGTTTGGGCGTCCCCATGATTTCTAGCGGAAGTTGCACATTTTGGGTGACGTTGCGCCAGTCGTAGAGCGTGGCGGCCTGAAACACCATCCCGTAATCGCGGTCTAGGCGGGCTTGGGCGGGCTTCTTGCCGTTAACGGTCAGCTCACCGCTGGTCGGTTCAGCGAGGTCGGCAATCAGGCGCAGTAGGGTTGATTTGCCGCAGCCGGACGGCCCAATCAGGCTGAGGAACTCGCCCGCGTAGATGTCGAGCGTGACATCGGTCAGCGCGACCACCGGGTCGGCGTTGCGGACGGTGAAAATCTTATTGACGCCAGCGGCGCGGATGACGGGTGGAACTGTTGATGCTGTCATGGTTGTTTCCTAAAGAGAGACCTGAGATTTGTTAGAGACCGTTTGAATGTTCAACCGTTATCCCCTCATCCCCTATCTCAGCCTTCGGCGGCTTCGCGCACAGGGTGGCGAGGGGGAATTTTTCGGCGTTTTGTCCCTTGTCCCTTGTGGGAGAGGGACGGTTCATCGATAGATGAACAGGGTGAGGGGTATTTTCAAACGGCCTCTTAGACATGCTCAGGACTTATAACGTTGATTAAATGGTTATGTCGTCTGTATGCTTTTCGAAAGACTGACGAATCAGAAACATCATATAGTCAATTTCATCATGCGATGAGAATCCCACTTCAACATCACCATTTCCCCAACCCGAAACGTCAGTAATATCCCTACACAAGCCTTTTGGGTCATCAATCTCGTCGAACCTCATGTTGATAGACAATCGTAAGCGTGATTTTTGTGGGATAATATCAACAAAATTGGTGCTTGTCTTATAGGCGATATAGAGTCGCTTAAACTCTTCGCGGACTGACGAATCAAGATTAAGAACCCGACGACGCAAGACCTCAAACAGACTCAACGATTCGCCCTGCAAATATTCAAAATGCGCCGAAGACGATTCATCGGTTTGTACTTCAAGGGATTTGGAATAGCTTTTGATAACTTCATCTGACATGTTTGGATAGCGCCATATGTCTAATGCAAGAACTGCTAAAGATTGGGCGCGTTTTTTAATCTGCTCGGCACCCCAAACCTCTAATTCCCCCAATCCACTATTCAATTTCAATGGGCTATGAGCGAAACCACCCTCCATATCGCGCTTTTGTGCGAATGGTCTATCACTCAATTCGGGGTTATAACCAGTGAGTGTCAGGTTGCCAATGGTGTGTAAATAGCGCGTCTGGATCTCTTTCCAATTATCGCCCAATGCCTGACGCCACTCGATGGATAAGTCAGGATTTTGCGGCAAAATATGTTCGATGGTATATTCCTCGATAGTAACTTTCTCTTTGCGCTCGTGATTTTCTAATTTACTTAATAGATAATTCCGTCGCTGGAGTAGATTATAGATGTCCTTCGTTACATATTCAGTCATAAACTCGTCGTCCCGAGGAAAACGTCTGTAGCTATCCAAGGTGATAAAACCATACTTGACACTGTTCAGGTAATCGCTCTTATCCACAGAACGTTTGAATGTAGCAAAAGTTTTATTCATCGAATTAGTGGGGATACCGACAATCGTCCGCCGCATGACATAACTCTCAATAAGAGTCAATATCTCGATAAAGTCTTCATAAGTGAGTAGATTATAACGCTCAAAGTCCTCAAACACCTCTAGAAGTAACGGGTACGCTACATCCACTTTTAAGGTGTTGATATTCTCTAAGACAGTCCGAATTGATTTATCTTCATTTCGTTCTGGAAATGCTAAACGGGCGAAGTAGCGAGAGAACAATGCAATGTCTTTCACTACCTCAGTGATGTCTTTACCGCGTATATATTTTTTAAACTCACTATACACTCCGCCAATGTTTGGAATAGTCCCAGCGTCAGATTTAATCGTCAAATAATCGCGCATGAAGCGGTCAAACAATCGGGCATATTCCGTTTTGCCGAATCGTTGCTCCATTGGAAACCAATAACGGTTATAAACATCCGCTTGTTGTTCGGCAGTCATTCCCATTAAAACATAATTTCGAATAAGGTCAGCTTGAGTCAAGTCTAAGCCTGTTGAGTTTAGACTCTCGAAAATAAGCTGAGGGTTATCGTTATGGCGATCCAAGGATACATCCACTACCACTAGCTTGTTCACTCCATGATATATCTCATCAAGGGTTAACGCCGATTTTTTGATGAGATCAACAAAATAATGATAATTATCAATAACGTGATACGAGGCCATGTTATCTAATTCGCGTCCGTCCAATAGACTGACAAACGATTCTTTATCACTTTGGGTGAGGATAATTTTGTATTTCTGATCTCCTTTTCCATACGTATTGAAGAGATATAACCCACGAATCATATCTCTATTAATGTGTGTCACGGCGTCGTTTGAAATCGCGTTTGAAATCGCTAATAGTAATAATGAGACCGTTGTCAGCCGTTGTTGACCATCAATAACTAACATCTGAGGCAAGGTTGTTGCCTGATAAATCCCTTCTTGAATATACACAACCGAGCCAATGAAATGCGCGGGGATACTTTCATCTTGTGCAACGCGCTCAATGTCTTGCCAAAGTTGCAGACATTGGGTGCGTGTCCAACTATAAGTGCGTTGATAAATAGGAATGAGCAATTGCTTCGGGACGCTCAGAAATTGTAATAAATTTGCTTGGACCGCTATCATGGTTTTACTCCTCGACATTATGCTGATATTCAAAAAAACAGTCCCCTTCAGGGGCTTCCAAAGGTAGCCAGATGCTGAAGCATCTGGCTCAATGAGGTGAGACTCATCACTCGCTGTTATGGGGGATGAAGCGGCGGAGCGCCACGCGCTCGACCACGCTGACCAATAAGAAGAAGGCGATGCCCACCCCCGCCGCCACGACAATCGCCGCGAACAATTTTGGAGTCGAGATTTCGCTATAGTTGCTGCTGAAATCTAAGATGGCGCGGGCGAGTCCCTCGCGGATGCTGGACGGTAGCTCGCCGATAATCGCCCCGACCACGCTGGCCGTCGCGCTGACTTTGAGCGCGGTGAAGATATACGGCACGGCGGCCGGGAGGCGCAGCTTGACGAAAATCGACCATTTCGTTGCGGCCATCGAGCGCATCAGGTCAACTTGCAGGGGATTGGGCGAGGTCAAGCCACGCAAGGTGTTAATCGTGACCGGAAAAAACGTCAGGTAGGCGGCAATCACGCTGACCGAGACTGGCCCCGCGCCCAGCCAAATCACGACCATCGGGGCAATCGCCAGAATCGGGACGGTCTGCGAGGCGACCACATACGGCAAGAGTCCGCGCTCTAAGAGTTGAGAGTGTGCGAAGGCCGCGCCTAAGCCAAACCCCAATAACGCGCCGAACGTGAAACCGAGCGCGGCCTCCGTCCATGTATAGAGCGCGTTGCCGCCGAGGATTCGCCCCAACAAAAATTCTCCGTTGCGGCGGGCAGGCTGTAAAAACGCCTCCATAATGGTCTCAAGGTGCGGCAAATTGAGGTCGGTGAAAATCTTGAGGTCAATCAACACCCACAAGCGCGGGGTATCGAGATAATTAGTCTGCGCGAAATCGCCCGTCACAGCGCCCAGAGTCACCCCGCCTAAGCCTTCGATTCCGGTGGGTGCGGTGAGGTCATCGGCGCGGACGGCGAATCCGATGCGGGCGGGCATGGTCGGGCGAATCGGCAAGCCGAGTCGGTATTCATCGCGTCCGCCGTCTTTGGTCACGCGGATTCCCTCACGCCCGATGGCGGCGGCTTCCAAAATTTTGCTATCGCCAAGAATCACGCGCACATCGCCCGATTCCAACGCATCGAACGCCGATTCTGGCGTGTCATAAGCGACATAGGCGAACGACGGCACGGGCGCAGTGACGGCGTAATTGTTGGCCTGTGCGAATAATTTCAGCCCTTCGACCCCGCCCAATAAGGCCGCCAATGCCAACAAAAATCCGGCGGCGCGACTCAACTGTCCGCCGGTCATCGCGCCCGCGATTAACGCCGTCGCCAATCCGATCAGCACACGCGGGAGATAATCATTCGGCTCAACGGTGGGGACGAAAAATAGCGCCACCGTCCATAAGCCTACTGCGATGAGCAAGGGGGTACGCCCGCGCCCACCGGCAGCGCGCAAACCGGCTGCAACCATGCCAGAGGCCGCAATCACCCCGAACATCAGCACCAGCGGCCAGCGGGCGGCATGGACGGCCACCCCTTCTAATAGGGTTTCTTGCCCGCGTGACTCCGCCCACCGCTTGGCGACGCTCCCTAAGACCGACGGCGGCGCGGCCTCCTCTGATTGTGCGGCCATCCAGACGCCCAATTGCGCCAACGCCGACTCACTCAGCGCTGGCGAGTCGATAGGCATTTCGGCGTAGGCCGTCGCCAATCCGAACGCGACTACGGCGCAGATAATCGCCAGCGCGATCCCGAAAATCCGAGGAAAACTCATCACGGCCTTTTAATTCGCTACGTCCGCCAACGCCTGCCCCAACAACTGGCAACCGGCCAACATATCCTCCGCCGAGACGTTCAGGTGTGGGGTGATGCGGACGACATTCCCATACAGGCCGCCCTTGCCGATGAGCAGGCCGTGTTTGCGTGCGGCGTTGAGGACCGCATTGGCGCGGGCGGCGTCTGGGGTCTTGGTGCCGGGGATGACCAATTCCATCCCGTGCATCAAGCCCATGCCGCGTACTTCCCCGATGAACGGGAATTCAGCTTGGAAGGCATCCAACTGCTGACGCAGGACGCCGCCCTGTTCATGGGTGTGCTGGACGAGGTTGTGTTTTTCCATGTAATTGATGGTCGCCAGCGCCGTCGCCATCGTGACCGGATTACCGCCAAACGTGCTGAAGGTCGTGCCTTTGAGCGCGTCGGCCACTTCCGGCGTCGCCACTGTGCAGCCAATCGGAGAACCGTTCGCCATGCCTTTTGCAAAGGTCATGATGTCCGGCTCGACGCCCCACTGCTCAATCCCGAACCATTTCAAGCCGGTGCGAGTCCAGCCGGTCTGCACTTCGTCGGCGATGAACACGCCGCCCGCCGCACGGACAATCTCAGCCACGCGCTTAAAGTAGCTCTTGGGCGGGACGATGAATCCGCCGACGCCTTGAATCGGCTCTGCGATAAAGGCCGCGATTTTGCCGCCATGGACTTTGGTGGCGATCAATTCCTCAAGGTCTTGAACGCATAACTCGACCAATTGGTCTTCGGTCATCTCGAACGGGGCGCGGTAGGCATACGGGTTGCGGGCGTGGTGGATATAGGGGTCGGTCACGCCGCCCAAGCGCCATGTCGCGTGCGCGGTCAAGCTCATCGCGCCCATCGTGCGCCCGCTATAAGCATGGCGGAGCGTGATGACATCCATGCGCCCGGTATACATGCGGGCGGCCATAATCGCCGTCTCGTTGGCTTCGCTGCCGCTGTTGGTGAAGTAGCTCTTTTCGAGTTTACCCGGAGTCAATTCAGCGACTTTTTCGGCCACATCAACCATGATTGGATTCACATAGAGGGTCGTGGTGTGCTGCAATTTGTGCATCTGTTCGACGGTGGCGGCGGTCACTTCATCATTGGCGTGGCCGAGGCTAACGGTCAGGACGCCGCCGAAAAAGTCGAGATAGCACTTGCCGTCGGTGTCCCAGACATATTGATCTTTAGCGCGGTCAACGATCAGGGGGTCGTCGCCATAGAGGGGTGCGGCGGCGGGAAAGACGTATTTCTTATAGCGTTCCATCAATGCTTGCTTATCCATTTTGGACATTCCTTGTTTTCTTAAATGCGGACGCCCAGAAGGGCGTCCCTACTTTCGAATATTAGGCGTAGGGACGGCATTCTTGCCATTCTTTTCGAGGTTTCAGAAACGGGCGGGCAAGCCCGCCCCTACAAAACCGGCGCGTGCGGCTTGCGGTGGATGAATTCACCGCCGCCGTTATGCCCCAGCCATTGGTCGCCGTCTACGATTTTCTCACCGCGCAGATAGACTTGCGAGGGTTTGCCGGTCACTTCCATGCCTTCGTAGACGATATAGTCCGTCCGCATGTGCGTGTTGCTGACGCTCAGGGTGTGCTTATGGTTGGGATCCCAAACCACGATGTCGGCATCTGCGCCAATCGTCAACGCGCCCTTCTGCGGGTACATCCCAAAAATTTTGGCCGGATTGGTGCTGGTGAGTTCGACAAACTTCTGGGGAGAGAAGCGCCCGCTGTTGACGCCATGCTCCCACATCACCATCATGCGCTCCTCAAGGCCGGGCATCCCATTGGGGATTTTGGCAAAGTTGCCCTTGCCCAATTCCTTGCCCGGACGCCGATATGACGGGTCTTGCGCCTCAAATGCGACCCAATTACCGCCGTTATATTGTGTTGCCCAGTCTTGCCACGGCCCGACTCCGCCTTCATACCAGAAATTACAGTGGTCGGTACTGACGTGTTGGAGCGTGCCGTCCTTGAGCGCTTGCCACAATACCGCGTGATCGTGGTCGGTGCGAATGGGGGGCGAACAGATGTATTTTGAGCCTTCAAAGCCCGGTTTTCCGAGGTCGCCTTCCGCGGTCAGGAAGAAATACTGCGTGCAGCTTTCGCCCATCACCGGATAGCCGATGGCGCGGGCGCGGCGGATGGCCTCAACCGCTGGTTCACAGGTCACATGCACGACATATAGCGGGCAGCCGGTCAGACCAGACATGATGGCGGCGCGATTGGTCGCCTCGCCTTCGATTTCACGCGGGCGTGAATGGCTGTGATAAATCGGGTCGGTTTTGCCTTCTGCCAAGAGTTTGGGGGTCAGACTGGCCTCGACATCCCCGTTTTCGGCGTGAACCATCACGATCATACCATTGGCCGCCGCGACTTGCATGGTCTTATACAGCGTCGCGTCGTCGATTTGGAAGACGTTCTTATACGCCATGAACAGCTTGAGGCTGGTCACGCCCTCTGCTATCAATGACGGGATTTCGTCCAATACTTCTGGGCGCAGGTCTGTCACCGCGAGGTGGAAGCCATAGTCGATTTGGGCGATGGCGGCCTTCTTGCGCCAGATATCTAACCCGTCGTGTAGGCTGCCGCCTTTGGGTTGAATCACAAAGTCGATATGGCTGGTCGTGCCGCCGAACGCCGCCGCCTTGTGGCCGGTATCGAAATCGTCATTGCTGACCGTGCCGCCGAAGGGCAATTCGAGGTGGGTATGCACATCGATTCCGCCCGGCATCAGGTATTTGCCAGCGCAATCAACCACCTCATGACCATCGGCTGGTACGTCGCGCCCGATGAGCGTAATCACCTTGCCTTCGACCAACAGGTCGGCTTGCACCATGTCGCTGGCAGTGATGATTGTGCCGTTTTTGAATAGGATTCCCATGAAAACCTCCTTCTAACTAACTGAGATGCAGTGATGGGTGATGGGTTGAAAGTGATGAGAAAAGCCCTCACCCCTAGCCCCTGTCCCTCATGGAGAGGGGCGCTATTTTAATCTCGGTTTATGTTCAGGCTGTGTGAAATGACTGTGACTGTAGGGACGCCCTTCTGGGAGTCCGCCTGTTCCGAAAACGGACGGCAAGAATGCCGTCCCTACGCCACTCGATTTGAACATGAGCCTTAATCTCATCACTATTACTGAAAGTGCGGCAGGATGTGTTCGCCGTATTCGGCCACGATACGCTCTTCTTCGCCGCACATCAGGTAAATGGTGTACTGAGTCACCCCGACGGCTTCCAACGCCTTGAGCTTGGCGATGTGTTCCTCTGGCGACCCAATCAGCGAGAAACTCTCGACAATATCATCGGTGATGAATCCGAGGTGGTCGGCGTCTTTATCGGCGTGATGCTTATAGTCGTAGCCTTTGCGACCTTCGATATAGGCGAGGAAACTGGCGGGAATCCCCTCGGCGTTGCTGCCGTATTTGCTCACGATGTCCGCGACATGATTGCCGACCATCGCCGGAAACCAGCGGGTCTGGGTGCGGCCTTTTTCGTGGTCGCCGACCCATGCGGGCGCAGCCGCTAAGACACGGAACTGGCTCATATCACGGCCAGCCGCCTTGCCCGCGCTGACGGCTTGGTCGATGAACCACTTGCTCAACCCCGGCTCGGCCAATTGGATAATCAGGCCGTCGCCGTGTTGACCGGCTGCTTGCAGCGCTTTGGGGCCATAGGCCGCAATCCAGACCGGCATCTCGTACCCGTTCGCCCACGGGAATTTGGCGGCGGCCAATTCTTCATCATATTTTACCTCGTCGCCGCGCACCATGCCCTTGATGGCGTGGCCGAATTCGACCATGCGCTCGACGGTGTTAGGCTTGCGCCCCATCACGCGCATAGAGCTATCGCCACGCCCGACGCCGACCTCGAAGCGGTTGCCACTTTGCACATTCAGCGCGGCGAAAATGCTGGCCGCCTCTGACCAGTCACGCACGCCGGGGTTGGTCACACACGGGGAAAAACGCATGTGTTGGGTGTGTTCCATACACATCGCAATGTTGACATACGGAGAGCGCCACAAGATATGGCTATCGAAAAACCACGCATACTTAAAACCGGCCACCTCCGCCTGACGCACTAATGCAACGGTGCGAGCAGGGCTGATGTCGCCCTTGAAACAGATGCCAAATTCCATCTTTCCCTCCTTCATAAAACTCTATACCGGGTCAAAAAGGCGGCTTTTAGGCCGCTGACTAAAAAGTATAACGCGCAGACCTAAAAACCGCACGTAAAAACGTTTACAGAGAGGTCTATGGTTCTATTGTGCAAAATAGTGCAAGCAAAAATAACGCAAATCTGCATCCAGTATCAGAAAAATCTCCCAATCCTATAGAGAAAAGCGTGCTTATCTATAGAATCCTACGTTTCACATTTTCCATAAACGAGTGCATGTTTTCTTTTAACAATCCGTGGAAAAGCCTTTAACGTCCGGCGTGGATACGACGGCTCATTTCCCGCGATACTGGAGTCATCCGAGAGAAAAGAAGTCTCAATCATGTTTGTGGTGTGCAATCGCGTACAGGTCAACCCGACTCACGCTGAGCAATTTGAAAAGTTATTCCTCAGCCGGTCACACATGGTCGATAAGTCGCCGGGGTTCGTCAGCTTCCAACTCTTGCGCCCGGACAAGGCCGATGAGTCGTATGTCGTGATGGTGGTCTGGGACTCAAAAGACTCGTATAAGGCATGGCTGAAGTCGGACGCCTTTAAGGGCGGTCATTCGCGCACCAGCACGCTCCCGGAGGACACCTTCATGGGGCCGCAACGGGTGGAACTCTATGAGATGTTGGAGCAGACTACCGCGCTGTCAGTCTAATATAACCTGAGTTTCGGATAGCTCTAACGCTCCTCATATTAGTAGATTTCGCCTCGTTGGACGCCAGACGCTAAAGCGTCCGTCTGCCGATTCAAGCCCCCTGAAGGGGACTGTAAGGCGAGAATGTGTAACGAGCAGCCCGCTGAAGCGGGCTTCAAAATGGGTAGCCGGAGGCTTGAGGAGGCTTGAGCCTCTGGCGGCGAATACCGGATACCTATCCAAAACTGAGGTTAATATAATATCGTCACGCCTTCGCCGGGGAGACTGATAAAAGTCTCCCCGGTTTATGAGGTCGAGTGTGGCAAAACTGGTGATATACTCAATTTACTGTGAGAGAAATAGGTTTCAATCGTGATGAGCATTAACCTGACTGTTGAATTGCCAGAAAAACTCGCTGAACAAGCGCGTGCCGCAGGTCTACTCAACAACGAGCGCATTGCCGCGTTGCTTGAGATGGAATTACGTCGAGAGGCCGCTTGGGAACGCTTGAGTGAGGCCGCTGGTTTGGTCAGAGAAGCTGCCACTGGGGAATATGGTCTCTTGTCTGATGATGAAGTGATGCAGCTGGTCGATGAAGAAATTCACATCATGCGTGCCGAAGATAGCGCCCGTAAAGCACTCGAAACCGATAAAAACACATGATTACAGCCGTTATTGATACGAATGTATTCGTATCCGCATTAATCACTGGTGGAACACCGCTACAAGCATTAGAAACCGTGCGTACTGGTTTGGTTCAGTTGTTAATAACAACTCAAATTGAGGCGGAGATAGAAAACACCTTAACAAGAGCAAAATTCGCACCCTATTTCCAACGACAAGAGACAAAACCACAAAAATTCCTCGCTAATTACACGACTATTGCTCGTTATATGTCTCCTGTTCAGGTTTTGGACTGCCCTATTGAGGATAAGAAAGACCTGATGTTGATTGAATGTGCAGTTGCAGGTCAAGCCGATTACATTGTGAGTGGCGACCATCATCTTTTGGATTTGGGATATTACAAAAACATCACTATTTTGAGACCTGCTCATGGAGAGCTGAAACAAAAACAGCATGATTACAACCAGCGTTTATGTCATCTCAAATAGCGGGCGGGCAAGCCTCGCCCCTACGAAAATCCCCAATGATGTGCATTATGCTAGTTCTATTTAGGTTCTCCATAAGCAGAAAAGATGCGATTAAAGAATCGCAGGGTATAACGATTATAAGCCCTGAAGAATTCTTTGATAGCTGGCAAGATATACCTTTAGATAACAATGGATTGACCTTTATGGAGGGATGATTTAAGATCCAAACGATCTTTGATCGGGGTTTTAGCATAAAACACACCCAAATAATCGTTTGAATTTGTTTCGATTTCCCCATTAGCATATCTGGATAATAGATATTGATGGAAGGAAGCCACATGGTCAGCATAAGTTTTCAGCTATCAGATGAACTTGTCGAGCAAGCAGAGACCAGCGGCCTCTTAACCAATGAGGGGATCACTGAATTACTGCGTGCCGAATTAGAGCGCAAGGCGGTTCGCGCCGAAACTGAACAAATGATGCAACAGTTACAAGCGGCCGCCCACGCTGAATTTGGCGACATGACCGAGGCAGAATTTCTTGCGATGGTCAATGAAGAAGTGAAATCTGTGCGTGCAGAGGTGTATGCTGAAAAACAAGCACAACAGAAGCCGAAATCTAACTCATGACTCGGGTTGTTATTGACACCAATATCATAATTTCTGCGTATCTCTGGGGTGGGAATCCTGCTCGAGTCCTCAGCATGTGTCGGGACAAAAAACTACTGCCTTTATGCACAACAGACACTATCGAAGAACTCACGCGGACATTCGCTAAAAAGAAATTTATCACAGTCTTTCAACAAATAAACTCTACTCCCGCACGCTGTATTGCCGATTTCCAAACACTAATCGAAATAGTGATACCCGCAGATAATATTCCCCCTAATGGAGGGATGATTTAAAATCCAAACGATCTTTGATCGGGGTTTTAGCATAAAAAACACCCAAATAATCGTTTGGATTTGTTTCGGTTTCCCCATAAGGTGGTTCGTGACGAAAAAGATGATATTATCCTCGCTGCCGCAGTAGGGGGTAACGCAAAATATCTCATCACAGGCGATGATGATTTGTTGACCCTGAAAATATATAGGGATATTCGAATGATTAGCCCTGTTGACTTACTACAATTACTTGAAGAGTAGCAGTCCTTTTTTACGCCTCGCGAGGTTTTGCCGGGCTGAAAACCGCGCTGATTTGGGCGCTGAACCCCGGCATGACATCATCCCCAGACAGCGTATCTTCTCGGTCAGGCTGCGATACATTGTTCGTGCCGTCCGGTTGGGCGTGATAGACGGAAATAGTCCGGCGTTCGGGGTAAATCACCCAGACCAGCCGCACGCCAGACATCAGATACGAATCGACTTTCGCGCTCATTTGTGCGCCTGTATTGCTCGGCGACATCACCTCAATCGCAAGGTCTGGGGCAAATGGGAAACGCACCGGCAAATCACTTTCATCATAGCGTCCCGTTACAACCAATGACCCATCTGGGATGACCAAATCGCCGTTAGGGAGGTCATACATCGCCCCATCGATGAGCGCAAGCCCAACCGGATTGGCGTCCAAATAATCACCCAAGAATTTCAACAGGCGAGTGATAATCAAGGTGTGAAGAATCGATGCGCCTGCCGTAATACTTAATTCGCCCCAAATAAGTTCAATCGTCTTATCGCCATTTTCAGGCAGGTTTTGTAGCGCGAGGACATCCTCACGGGTATAGATCTTTTTCTCATCGGGGATGGGGTGTGCTAGGGCAACCATCGTGTGACCACCTAATCTCTAGTCATTACAGCTAATGGAGAAATGAAACAAAAACGGCATGATTACAACCAGTGTTTATGTCATCTCAAATAGCGGGCGGGCAAGCCTCGCCCCTACGAAAATTCCCAATGATGTGCATTATGCTAGTTCTATTCAGATTCTCCGTAAGTATAGGACAAATCGCCTCATTCACCAATTAGCACACCTGATTTACAGGGCGGGATTAAAACACATCTAATCCGCCGTCCATAGGATTGAAAGCGTCCAATAATGGGGCGTTACGGGTCACAAAGGTTCATATAGAATCATCTATATTATTCACGACACACTCAAAGGAATACCAAATGGGCTTTCGACGCTTGTTTCAATCTGACCGACTGCAACTCGTCGCGCAACTTCCAGAAGACCGTGAACTGATTGCTAGTTGGTCGCACGATAGCGATTATTCCCGTAATTTGGACGACGACCCCATCCGTCCGATGCCAGCCGCGTTCTATGAACCGTGGGTCGGGACGACTCCCCAGCAGAACGGCGAATCGCACAGCTTTATGATTGCTACCCGCCCAGAAGGGGTGCGAATTGGCTTCATCAGCTTATTTGACATCAAGTATCCGAATGCGGGCGCGATGTTCGCCATCGCTATCGGAGACCCCGCCTATCGCGGCAAAGGCTATGGTTCTGAGGCGCTCGGCATGATACTGGATTACGGCTTCGATGAGTTGGGCTTGTATCGCGTTTCGCTGCGCGTGATGGCCTATAACACGGCTGCGATTCACACCTATGAGAAGATCGGATTCGTGCGTGAGGGGACTCAACGCGGGGCGGTTTGGCGTGAGGGCGCACGCTACGATATTCATCACTACGGCATCCTGCGCGACGAATGGATTGCCAAGCGTGGCTAGACCTTCACGCTTATACGAGAAAAACTCGCCATACCATCGCCACACCCTCTATGCCATACTCTGGCCTACGGATAGGTTGATTTAAAGGGGCGGTATGGCGAATTTTTTCATCAGCTACAGCCGGGTCGATAGAGATTTCGCCGTGGCTTTCATCGAGCGTTTGCGGCGAAAATTCGCAAAAGATGCCATTTGGTACGACGCCAAATGGACGGGCGATTCTAAATGGTGGGCGGAAATCCTCAAGCAGATTAACGAAACCGATATTTTCATCTATCTGCTTTCCAATGAGTCCGTCACCGCGTCGTATTGCCAAGCAGAATTCGCGGAAGCACGGCGGCTGCGTAAACTCATCATCCCGGTTCAGGTGCGTGACCGGACAAAAGTTACCACCACGCTGACCCCGATTTATTATGTTGATATGACGGCGGGTGTCGGGAATATGGATGCCCAAGCCCAACTCATCCGCGCCATCAAGATGCAGTTAGACGCCATCCCGTTGCGCCGTTCGCGCCCGGTATCGAAAAACCAGACGCCCAAGCCAGACATCAAGCCAGAACCCCAGCGCCTGAAGAACTCGCTACCGGTCACGACGCCAGACATCCAAATCTCAGTCGCCAGCGCAGAAGAACGGACGCGGACAATCCCCGTCCGCGTCCTTGTCCTCGCGTTGCAGAAGCCGCCCGCGTGGATATTCAAGCCGTTCATCATCGGCGTGCTGATTCTGGTGATTTTTGCCGCCGTGATAGCGCTGGTAATCCGATTCTTTCCGACCCTGTTTCGTCTCTGAGTTCGCGTCAGAGGGTCAGCGCCCTACCCTTGCCTCTCGCGCTCTTTGGCTGGGACGAGCATCCGTTCGCCCTCAATACGGTCAATCGTCCACCCCTCACGCCCATCAGGTAGGCGGATTCTCCACCATTGGAAACCGTCTAGCAACTCCGGCGCGAGTTCCAAAATCGTCAGGCGCTGACCATCCTCGATTTGGAACAGGACTTCGTTGCCGCGCCCTGCCGCAGTCCGCACATTCAATGAGTCCGCACCGCTGGTCACGATGGCATCCTCATTGGTAATCAGCGCCATTTGCAAGGTTTGTTCGGTATCAACGCGCTCAACCGCCCAACCTTCCGTCCCGTCTTGGGTGCGAATCCGCCACCACGCCAAGCCGTCGTGCTTGCGCGGCCCTTCAATCAACGTGACAAGCGTCCCGCTGTCCAACCGATTCAAGACATCAAAACGCAGACCGGGGCCGCTACGCAGATTCAGATGGTCGCCCTCGGTGGTATAGACTTCAGCGAACGCGCCAGCGAACAACCGGAAGGTCGAGAACGACACATCGCCATCTTCAACGGCCTCTACCGTCGGCTCGGTTACATTCGGCACAGGCGTGATCTCTAGCGTGAGCGTGCCATCGGCGGCCTTGCGCTCAACGCTCAGGCGGACTTGACCGTCCACGCCCTCATAGTAATACCCGCCGGAATTGCCCACCAACAGCGTATACGTCCCGGTTTCCGTGGCGACATACTCTGCAATCACGGCGTCGATGTTCACGCCGCTGTCGTCATCCGCGATGACTGCCTCGCCGGACGGCGCAATCAATACAATCAATGGGTCAACCTTCTGGTCGCCGTCAATGGCCGCCGCCGAGATGCTGACCACATCGCCGCTATTGAACGACAACGCGACGCGCTCGAGCTTGCCGGTCAAAATGCGCGTGAGATAGGTGCGATTGGGGACGTACTGCGGCGCGGATTCATCGGTCAGCGTGCGCTCTAGCCATTCGACATAGTTAGCGGCTGCGGTTGCCGTCTCATTCTTGAGGCTGTTGAGCCATGCTTGTCTCAGATACAGGTCGGCATAGTCGGGGTTTATGGCGTGGGCGGTATCAATATCAGACTGCGCTAAATCATACTCGCCGGTTTCAATATAAATACTGGCGCGGTTGTTATAGGTGATTTCACCCGTGCCGAGGGCTAACGTCACGGCGGTGGTGTAGTATTCCAGCGCCTGCTCATAATCGCCGATATTGGCGTATAAGTTGGCGAGGTTGTTATAGGCGTACCCTGCTTGTGGGTCAAGTTCCAGCACTTTGCTATAATCGGCGTTGGCCGCTTGGTCTTGCCCAAGCCAATAATATGAACTCCCACGCCCGTTATAATAATCGGGGACATCCGGCGCGAGTTGGATGGCGCAGGTGTAATCCAACACCGCATCATCATAGAGTCGCTGGTCAAACGCGGTATCAGCGCGTGTGCTGTAATCAAAAGCATCGGTGAACTCGGTGCAGTCCGCTTGCGCGTTTGCGCTGATGAGTCCGGTCAACAATAAGGTGAGCGCCAACCCAGCACGCCCCAACCGTCGAAAGTTCATGGTTTTCCCTCTAACGTGTGATAAAAGGCCGCGCAAATCACGCGATAAGCACACTATATCAGGGTTTTTGGGGGCGTATATAAGGCGGCGCGAGGGCGTTGGATGTCAGCCCGTGACGCATGGGGTATGCGTATACCGGCAGGCGGGATAAGCCCGTCCGCGCCTTATGAAACCTGCATCGACGCGAAAAAGTCTTGCGCCGACTGGAAACGGGCTTCTGGGGTTTTGGCGAGCGCCTTCATCACAGCCTTGCCCAATGAGCGCGGCAGGTCGGGCATGATGTCGCACGGGTCTGGCGCGGGATGTTGCAAATGCGCGAATAGGATTTGGCCGGGGCCGCCTATGAACGGGCGCTCACCCGTCAGCGCCTCATATAAAATCACCCCCAAGGCATAAATGTCTGCCCGATGATCGACCTCGCGTGCGGCCATAATCTGCTCAGGAGCCATATAATCTATCGTCCCAATCGCGCCTGTGCCGGTCAGATTGGTGATGTTTTCGCCCAATTTGGCGATCCCAAAATCCATCAAAACGGCCTCGTAGGTCTCGTTATCGTCGGCGAGGCGTAGCATGATATTCGACGGTTTGAGATCGCGATGCACTAAGCCCCGGCTGTGTAGGTCACTCAGGGCCGCGCATAATCCATCGAAAATCTCACGGGTCGAGTCAAGCGAGAGGTGCGTCTGACGCCGGATGACGGTTGCCAATTCTTCGCCGTCGATAAATTCCATCACCATATAATGCAGCCCGTCCACCTCGCCCGCCGCGTATAATTTGACGATATGCGGGTGGTCAAGCAACCCCATCACATGACTTTCGCGTTCAAATCGGGCGAGGTATTCATGAGTCACACCAAATTCTGACGGCAATATTTTGACCGCGACGGTGCGCCCGTCGGCATAGGCTTTATAGACCTCGCCCATGCCGCCTTTGCCTATCACATCCAACAACTCATAGCCGCCCAAGACGCGCCCGGTATATGCCCCGTGGCGTTTGACTTCTGGCTTGGCTTTTGCCACCAATTGATTGAGGTCGAAGCGGAAACCATATAATCGGCGGTCAATCAGGCTGCGGATAAGTTTCCGGCTGGGATTGAATAACGCACCCACCGCGACGGCGGCCAATAGCATCGGGATAGGGCTTTGCTGTTCGCCCAAAAGCGACTGGGTGAGCAGTAGGATACCGAGGAACACGATCCCCAAGACCGCCGTCACGCTCACGCCGACCAGCGAACGATTGATGGTCAGGTCGATGTCCCACAGGCGATAGCGCAAGATGGCGACCCCAACCGCCGCCGCTAAGACAAAAATCAGCACGAGGCTCACGAGATGGAATGAGAGCGCGACCAGCGATTGCCCGTTTTGGTCGCCCACTATGGTAAACGCGATTGCGCTAATGATTGCAGTGAGTATTACCAACCCAAACGCGAATAGAATCCATTTCATCTGTTGGCGTTGTAAGGGCGAGCCATTCCGGTAACGAGAGATGCCGGCCGACAACGCACCTACCATGAGGATGGTCAGTAAAATATTGCTAATCTCTAAAAAGGGAGAGGTGGAGATATTGACCAGAACCATAAAAAACGGGATCAGCGTTAAATACAGGATGCGTTGCCAACGGTTGAGGAACTTACCTTCTGGAAACCAGTAGAAGAATAACAGCAGCATGACGAGTGTCATCGTCAGAAAGGTGTTCCGTAAGGCGTGATACCACACCTCTGTCGAGGTGCTTGGGCTGGAAAACGAGCTACCCGCCACAAACAAGAAAGCCAGCGATACGACAATCGCCATGAGGTCATCGGGCCGACGCCAGAAAATCAAAAAAGACACCGATAGGGTCGCGATAAACGTCAGGGTGTTGGTGATGGTCAACACATCACGCGCTGGCTGTGCAATGCCCATCGACTCCCATCCAGCGACGACGTTGACCGGACAGCCACAATCTTGGAGATAGGCGGGGATGGAAATTACGGTAAGGAAGAAGGACAGCACCGCAATCGCGACCCACACAATACGGAATGGCACTCTCAAGCGTGGATTGAGGACAATACTGGTGTCGCGTTTAGGAATCGTCGATTGTGGCATCAGGCAGACCCGTCGGTTAAAATATCATGACATTCTCAGATTTTGATTATACGGCTCACACCCCCACATGTTGCACCCCAGTCGTCAAAAATGTGGGGGTTTTCCAAGTATTAACATCCCCTGAATCGGTGAGCATTTTGCAGCGCGAGGCGCGTATAGTAAAAAGACGGACACCGTAAGACTGGGGACTATCCCAACCCTACGCAAATATATACACAACTCTAATGGGTTGCAGTGTATTTTTCTGAGAGATGAAATCGTCTAGAATCAATGAAGATTCTACATCACCACTCCCCTTCAAACAAACAATCTCACATGCAGTGAGTTATGGAGTACCAGTCAGATGACGATACGCTTAGCCAAACGCTACGAACTAGACGCAACCATCGGGCAAGGCGGGATGGGGACGGTTTTTAAGGCACGCGATACCGAAACCGGTGAGTGGGTGGCCGCCAAACGCCTCAAGCCAGAGGCGGTCTTACACGACCCACAGCTATTAGAACGATTCGAGCGTGAGGGCGACGCGCTGCGCCGTCTGAACCACCCCAACATCGTCAAGGTCTTGGCGACGGTGGAACAAGGCAACGACCATTACATCATCTTGGAATATGTCGGCGGCGGCGACCTCGGCGATATGCTCAAGGCGCGTGGACGCTTGTCGATTGAGCGCACGCTGCAAATCGGCATTGAATTGTCCGACGCGCTGACTCGCGCCCATTATCTGAACATCGTCCACCGCGACATCAAGCCAGCTAACGTCTTGATGGGCGAAGATGGCGTCCCCAAGCTGACCGATTTCGGCGTGGCGCACATCGGCGGCGCGGGCGATATGACCGGCGTGGGCTTGTCAATGGGGACGCCAGATTATATGGCTCCCGAATCGGTCAATGGTGAGGAAATTGACGAGCGCACCGATATTTGGTCGCTAGGCGTGATGCTATATGAGATGTTGACCGGCCATCACCCGTTCCGTGGCGATGTCTTGACCGCGACTCTGGTCAATGTGCTGACTCAACCCGTCCCAGACCTAGAGGTCGCACGGCCTGAAATCCCGGTGGCGCTGGTTGACTTGATTGGCCGGATGTTGCAAAAAGACCGTACCACGCGCATCTCATCCGTCCGCTTGGTTGGTGCGGAACTCGAAGCGATTATGCGCGGGCGGCACGATGTCCGCCGCACCACCGTGACCACCCCCATCAGGATTCCGACACTAGATGAATCGCGCTTCGAGACGCCGACGCCGGCCACGTCTGCGCCCAAGCACAACCTCCCCGCCCGCACAACAACCTTTGTCGGGCGTGAACCAGAAGTCAGCGAGATTTTGCAGCTGTTGGGGCGGCACGATACCCGCCTCGTCACGCTATTGGGTCAGGGTGGGATGGGTAAAACCCGCCTCGCCGTCCACGCCGCCGAAATCTTGATGCACGCTTTTGACGGCACATATTTCGTCGCATTGGCCTCGCTGCCCAACAGTGATACCATCCCGAACGCGGTGGCTGACGCCATCGGCTATGCGATGCAAACCGACGGGCGCAGCCCCGCCCAACAGGTCTCGGATTATCTGCGCGAAAAGTCGATGCTGTTGATTTTTGATAATTTTGAGCAATTCTTGTCCGGCGCGGGATTCGTCAGCGACCTGTTGACCGCCGCCCCACGCCTGAAGGTCATGACGACCAGCCGCGAACGCCTCAACTTAACGGGCGAGACGATTGTCGCGCTAGGCGGCCTAGAATTCCCAGATGCCGTACACGCGGCAGATGCGCTGAACTACAGCGCCGTGCAATTGTTCGTAGAGACGGCGCGGCGGTCATCGCCGGGATTTGAACTGTCTGACTCCGACCTCAAGCATGTGGCGCGGATTTGCCGCAGCGTGGACGGCCTGCCGCTGGGCGTGATGCTGGCGGCGTCGTGGACGGATTCGCTATCGGTGGTCGAAATCGCGGATGAAATCACCCGTAGCCTCGACTTCTTGGAGAGCGAACTGCGCGACCTGCCGGCTCGCCATCGCAGTATGCGCGCCGTGTTCGATTATTCGTGGGCGTTGTTGGGCGAAGCCGAGCGTCAGATATTCGTCAAGCTGGCCGTGTTCAAAGGCGGATTCACCCGCGACGCGGCGCAAGCCGTCACGGGGGCGACTCTGCGGGCGTTGACCACACTGCAAAACAAGTCGCTACTGCGCCGCAACCCAGATAGCGGGCGCTATGAATTACACGAATTGGTGTGCCAGTATGCCGCCGAGAAATTGGCTATTGACCTCGATACTTATGACGCGGCCATCAGCGCGCACGCCGAGTTTTATACCGCGTTTTTGATCAAGCGCGGCGATGTGTATATGAACCCCGGTCAAGAACTCAAAGTTTTGGGCGAAATCGAGGCCGAGCGCGACAATATCCGTGCGACATGGACGTATGCTATCGAGTGTGACCGGCTGGAGATGCTGGGGCAGTCGATGGGGATTGTGGTCATGTTCTTTGAGGCCAAAGGGTTGGCACAAGAAGGCTCTGAGGTTTTTCATGAAATCGCGGCTGCGATGGCTCAATTGCCCACGCCTGACCCGGTGCTGATTGCGCGGGCGCGGGTCTATGCAGCGCAGATGGAGATCATGCTCGGTGATTATGCCCACGCCACGCACGACGCCGAAGACGCCTTAGAGGTATTCACCCCGTTAGACCTCAAAATGGACATGGGCAAGGCGCATAGCGTCCTCGCCTATATCGCCATGAATCAAGGGCGTTATGAGGATGCCCGCACCCACCTTGAGAAATCGGTCAAGGCGATTGCGGACAGCAAAGAAAAGTATGCGTCGGGGCTTATCAGCCGTGGGGAGGCGACGCTGGCTTACGTCATGTTCCTACAGGGCGAATATAGCAATAGCGAAAAACTCTACCGTAAGCTGATTGTGGACGCCGAAAAATCCCAGTCACCTTATGTGGTGTCCTACCAGTACAACAATCTCGGTGAGGTACTACACGCCGGGGGGCGTGATGACGAAGCCCGTCCGCTGATTCAGAAGGCGTTAGACTTGTTCGTTGAGGTCAAGAATTTGCGCTGGCAAGCGGTATCGCTGGTCAACCTCGGCCTGATTGAACACTCGGCCTCGCACTTCCCAGCGGCAGAAACCTTTTTCCGCCGCGCACTGGCGCTATATAAGGAAATCGGAGACCGGCGCGGGGTGGGCGAAGCGCTCAACCGGCTGGGCGGTACGGTCTACTGGTACGGCAAATATCACGAGGCGATAGACTTCCACCAGAAGGCGTATGAATTGTTCACTGAGTTGGGCAACCCCAAAGGCGCTGCCGATGCACTGGTGCTGTGCAGCATTGCAGAGAACGCACTGGGCAAGTTCGAGGACGCGCAGCAACACCTAGATACCGCGTTTGAAATCCGGGGCAAGCTGGGCAATATGACCGATATCGCCGATGTCCAACAAATCCTCTCGATCAATGCGATGTATCGCGGTGCGTATGACGAGGCGCTGCAACACCTTGAGCAGGCCAACGACATTTTCAACTCCATTAACGACTCAGGCCTATTCCAGCGTGATACTTACGCGATGTTGAGCGGCATCATCAATGCCGAGGCTGGGCGTTTTGACATCGCTATTCCGCTATTGGAAAAGGCTATTCAGAACCACGAAGAACATAAGGTCTACTGGGCGCTGGCGCAAGGCATGGGCGTATTAGGACTTTCGTACATTGGTAGTGAACGTCTGAGCGATGCACTGCCCATCTTACGGCAGGCATTGGAGTATGCGGTGATTGCAAAGACGACGGATTGGGGGATGCTCTCGGTGGTAGGCTCGGCGTGGGCAATTGCATTACACGGCAACCCGATAACCGGTGTAGAATATATCTCATACGTGCTTAATGTATCCAGCACCCAACTCTTCATCAGAAAGCGTGCGAGTTGGGTTTTGGAGCAAATCCGCCACCTGCTGACTGAACCGGAATTGACGGCGGCGATTGAGCGCGGTAAAACCCTGACGTATGCGGATGTGGTAGCGGCTATCCTTGGCCGCCCAATTGAGGTTGTGTGATGGCGTTGACCTTGTTAGAACGGTATGAAGTAGGCGCACTGATTGGCGAAGGCGGGATGGGGATAGTCTACCAAGCCCGTGACACCCAAACCGGTGAGATGGTGGCAGTTAAGCAACTTCGGCGGGATGTCTTGAACGTCCAGCCCGATTTGGTCGAGCGATTCACCCGTGAGGCGGAAGCCCTGCGCGAACTGAATCATCCCAACATCGTCAAGGCCTATGACACCGTACAAAAAGACGGCGAATACTATATCGTGATGGAATATGTGCCGGGGCAAGACCTCGGCTCATTGTTGCGGCGTCAAGACCGCCTATCCGTCGCGCAGACCGTCCGCATCGCGATTGAATTGGCTGATGCCCTGACTCGCGCTCATTATCTGAAAATTGTCCACCGTGACCTGAAACCGGCCAATATCCTGATGGCCGCTGATGGCACGCCGCGCCTGACCGACTTCGGCGTGGCGTATGTCGGCGCGAAAGAGCGCATGACCACCATCGGAATCGCCGTCGGCACGCCGGATTATATGCCGCCAGAAGCGCTGCAAGGCCAGAACGTCGATGCGCGTTCGGACATCTGGGCGCTGGGCGTGATGTTGTATGAGATGTTGACTGGCACGCACCCTTTCAAAGGCGAGACCCTCCCCGCCCTGCTCATGAACATCATGTCTAGCAAGTTGCCCGACCTTGAAGAAATCCGCCCGGATGTGCCGGTTGCGCTGGCCGACCTCATCTACCGCATGTTGGAAAAAGACCGCTCGGCGCGTATCCCGTCGGTCCGCTTAATCGGGGCGGAACTTGAGACCATCATGGAAGGGTTGCAGACCGGCACGACCCCCATGCCGCGCATCCGCACCGAAGAAATCGCCCGTTTTCAAGAGCCTGCGCCAAATACCCCAGTTGTCCGCAACAACCTCCCCGCCCAGACCACCGGATTCGTCGGGCGTGAGAAAGAGACCGCCGAGGTCGCCCGTTTATTGGCCGACCCCAGCGCCCGCCTGATTACGCTGCTCGCTCCCGGCGGTATGGGCAAGACCCGGCTGGCGGTAGAGATCGGGATGCAAGCGGTCAAACAAGCCTCGACCAGTTCCGGCACGACTCGCGTTCGCAGCACCCGATCCAATCGCATCCAGAGCTTTACCGGCGGAATCTTCTTCATCTCACTGGCGCGTTTGGTCGATGTCAGCCCATTGGTGAACACCATCGCAGATGCGGTGGGCTTGAACTTCACCCCCGGCCAAGACCCTAAAACTCAGCTTTTGGACTATCTGCGCGAAAAACCGCTGCTTTTAATCATGGACACCTGCGAACATTTATTGGCGGGCGTGTCCTTATTCACTGAAATTTTACAAGCGGCGCCGCGTGTCAAGATTATCGCCACCAGCCGCGCCAAACTGAACCTACAAGGCGAGACGGTTGTCTCGTTGGATGGGCTGGCAGAGGCGGGCGACATCGGCGACGCGCTCCAATTATTCGTACAGAGTGCGCGGCGGGTGCGCCCCGGCTTTGAATTGGTCGACGCCGACCTCGACGCGGTGGTCAAGATTTGCGAGATGGTGCGCGGCGTGCCGTTGGGCATCGAATTGGCGGCGGCGTGGGTCGAGATGCTCACCCCGTCTGAAATCTCGGAAGAAATCACCCGCAACCTCGACTTCTTGGAGAGCGAATCACACGATGCACCGGGTCGCCATCGCAGCATCCGCGCCGTGTTCGATTACAGTTGGAACTTGTTGAGCGAAGAAGAACGCGCCACCTTCACCCGAATCGCGGTCTTTCGCGGGCATTTTTCCCGCGCAGCCGGACAATTCGTGACCGGCGCGGGTTTGCGTCAACTGATGGCGCTGGTGAATAAATCGCTGTTGCGCCGCACGCCGGACGAGGGCATGTATGAAATCCATGAACTCTCGCGCCAGTACGCCGAAGAAAAACTAGAAAACGCGACAGACCTAGAGACAATCCGCGATTCGCACAGCACGTATTACCTGAACACGCTGGCCGAACGCTCTAGCGAGATTTTCGGGCGTAATAGCCAAGAACTGCTCGAACGAATCGAAAAAGACATCGAAAATGTCCGGGCGGCGTGGAAGTGGGCGGTCAAACGCGGTCATGCTCAACTGCTACGCGGTGCAGCCAAAGTCCTCGACATCTACTTTGACTTGCGCGGCCAATCCGACCAAGCCGATACCCTATTCGATGCGGCGGAAGAGGCTATCCGCGCCCTGCCCGCCTCACCGGAGCGCGACGCCGCGTTGGGGACGGTCATTGGCGCACACTGCCGCCTTATGATTTCCGCCCGCGTGCCAGCCAAGTCCAAAATTTTGCTTGACCAGATGAAGGGCGGCTTGCTCAACGCGCAATGGACGCCGTTCGAGAAGGTGTTTTATGCCGAAACCATCGCCTCGTATGAGTTGATTTTCGGCGAGCCGACTTCGATACGCGCCTTGCTGGAAGAGACATTGGCCGACGCCGAAAAGAACAAAGACCTGCTGGGGCAACTGTTGTGCAACATCAGCTTGTCGCGGAGTTACTGGTATCGCCTGAGCGGTGAGCGTGTAGACCTCAAACTGGCGCGTCAGCACATCGACAAGGCGCTAGAACTGGCCGAGAAAATCGGCGGCGACCTCGTGCGGCTGTGGGTGCTGCTCACTCTCGGCACGGTGTTGGGGATGCAGAACAACCTCGTGGAGTCGGAAAAAGTCCTGCGTGAGACCGAAGCACTTGCCCGTAAGCAAGGCAACTTGAACGCGGCGGCCAGCGCCTTGAACAATCTCGGATTCATGCTCATCGGCACGGGGCGCTTAGACGACGCCCGCGCCTGTATGGAATCCAGTCTGAGTATCCGCCGCGAGATGGGCAACCGTCACGCCGTGGCGTGGGGCTTATATTCTATCGGGCAGATTGACCTCGCCGACGGCGAATATGCTAGGATGCGCGAACGCGCCACTGAGGGCTTGAAAATCGCACTAGACGGCGGGTTTCTCGATTGGCAGTGGGCGCACAATTATCTGGGCGGGGTGGGCGCAGCGTTCAGCGGCGACCATGTAACGGCTACCAACCATTTCAACGCCTCGCGAGTGGTCGCTCAGACCATGAAAAGTTGGTATCACGAGGCCACCAGCGACAACTGCCTGTGTCTGGCGGCTTTTATCAGCAAAGATTACGTCAAGGCTCAAGAGCATATCCTGCGTAGCGTAGGGGCCACCACCGAACACGGCGAGCCGAATCTGGGCGCGGTGGGCAAGGTCTGGCAATCGCGCTTGGCGTATGCAGCGGGTGATTTTGAGGTAGCGCGTAGCTTTGCCCAAGATGCGCTGAGTTATTTCACAGACGACTCGCGCCAAGTCCCGTCGTATAACTGGAACGAAAACCTGCGGATTGAGTACACCGCCCTTTCGGCGCGGGCGCTGGCGAATGCACAAGTCCGCCTGAAAGACCTCCCCGCCGCGCACGCCAGCCTGATAAAAGCGACGGATGGCGCCCGCCGTCTGAAAAGTGAGCGGGTGATGTTGGCGGCGCTGACGATGTGGGCGGCTTATCTTGCGGCGAAGGGCGAACTCGCTCAAGCGCTGACCGTCGGCTCATACACCGATGGCAACCGTAAGACCGCTAGCTTTGACTTGGTTGAAGTCACCGAGGCGATAGCGACTGCGCGGGCGGGCTTGGACGCGGAATCGCTGACGAAGGCGCTCAAACGCGCTAAAGCCGCCAATACGCTACTGCTATTGGACGCCGTGACCAGCTAACAAAATATTAACACCAAAATCCCTGTGGCGCGGTACAATCCTCAACAACCGTCGTGAGATAGTGTTATAAGGATTAACTAGCCCCACAGGAGTGGCGATGACCCTCTTAGCCGGACGCTATACGCTCGAAAAGCCGCTGGGCGAAGGCGGCATGGGGGTAGTCTATCTCGGCTTGGATACCAAGACCGAGACGCCCGTCGCCATCAAGAAATTACGCCCGGACACCCTCCAAAACAACCCGCACGCCATCGAGCGCTTCAACCGCGAGGCGCAAGCGCTACGCGACCTGAATCACCCCAACATCGTGAAATCGTTTGCCGCATTTGAACAAGACGGCGGCCATTACATCATCATGGAATATGTCGAGGGCAGCGACCTGTTCAACCTGCTCATCCGCGAGGGGCGGTTGCCGCTGGCACAGGTCATGGGCATCGGGATTGAACTCTCAGACGCGCTGACCCGCGCCCATTATCTACGGATTATCCACCGCGACCTCAAGCCCGCTAATGTGCTATTGGACGCCAACGGGCGGCCAAAACTCAGCGATTTCGGCGTGGCTTACCTAGAGACGCAAGAACGTGTGACCGGCATGGGCATCAGCGTCGGGACGCCGGCTTATATGGCTCCCGAAGTTTTGAATGGCAAGCCCGCCGATGGTCGCGCTGACCTATGGGCGTTGGGCGTGATGCTGTTCGAGATGTTGACCGCGCAGCACCCGTTTCGCGGGGACAACCTCTCCGGGTTACTGATTAACGTCCTGACTCAGCCTATCCCAGATCTCGAATCGCTCCGCCCCGACTGCCCGGTAGCGCTGGCCGACCTGATTTACCGCATGTTAGAGCGTGACCCAGAAGGGCGCGTCTCGTCCGCCCGCGTGGTCGGGCTGGAACTGGAACAACTCCTAAGCGCCATCGAAAATCAGTCGGTACGGGCTACCGATGTCTTTCCACAGGCGAACCTCTACGTCTCGGACAACCAGACCGTCATCCTGAACGCCCGCAACAACCTCCCCGCCCAGACCACGCCATTCATCGGGCGCGAACTTGAATTGGCCGACCTCGCCCGCTTGATTGACGACCCCGATAC
>Ga0163147_10002378_pt1 | contig 26678 bp, 25 predicted proteins | sample OliLakLV19MP6G1_FD_148597 | JGI IMG/M metagenome (GOLD analysis project Ga0163147, IMG submission 148597) | Freshwater microbial mat bacterial communities from Lake Vanda, McMurdo Dry Valleys, Antarctica- Oligotrophic Lake LV.19.MP6.G1 | ecosystem: Environmental > Aquatic > Freshwater > Lake >...
CCATCCTCAAGGGAAGCGATCAAAGCAAGGTCTGGGAGTTGCGCCGCGCGGGACAAGGCCTCATGAGCAATGTTCCCGGCGATGCCAAACCACGCGAAGTCGTAGAGGACACAGCGGTGGATGTACGCGACTTGCCCGCTTACATTGCGGAATTCGATGCCATCATGCGGGCCAAGCACCAGATCGAGTGCGTTTATTACGCCCACGCCGGAACGGGCGAACTGCACACGCGTCCGCTCTTCAACCTCAAGACGCCGGAAGGCCTGCGCTTGTTTCGCTCGGTGGCTGAAGACATCGCACACCTAGTCAAAAAGTACAATGGCTCGCTGAGTGGTGAGCACGGTGACGGACGACTACGCGGCGAGTTCATTCCCCTCATGGTTGGGCCGGAATGCTATGCGATGATGCGCAACCTAAAACGGGTCTTCGACCCGCTCGGCATATTTAATCCAGGAAAAATCATCGACACGCCACCGATGGACACCTTTCTGCGGCACGCGCCGGATCAGGTAAATCGCGACTACGAAACTATCTTCGACTTTTCCCAGACACTCGGCATCGTCCGCGCCGCCGAACAGTGCAATGGCTCGGGTGATTGTCGCAAAGGCCATCTGGCCGGCGGCACGATGTGCCCGAGTTACATGGCCACGCGTTCAGAACAGCATACAACGCGTGCTCGAGCCAATATCCTGCGTCATGCACTCCTTCATCCTCGCGATACCCTCAACCCCTTTGACAACGAAGAGATCAAGGAGGTCATGGATCTGTGCCTCTCTTGCAAGGCCTGTAAATCGGAGTGTCCCTCCAATGTTGATATTGCCAAGCTTAAGGCCGAGTTCCTCCAGCATTATTATGATGCCAACGGCATACCTCTACGCACTCGCCTGATTGCCTCCTTCACCCAAGCCTCCCGCCTAGCTTCGCTGGCGCCTTGGGCTTGGAATTTCCTATTCGGCACTCCTGTCCTCCGCCGTATGGCAAACCGTCTAACAGGCTTTCATCCGGATCGCACGATTCCCCTGCTCCATAAGACAACGCTCTCACGCTGGCACCGGCGCCGGAAGCCCAAGACCTCGGAACCCAAACATCGAGTCTATCTTTTTTGCGATGAATTCACCGAATACAACGACGTCCCCATCGGCCAAAAAGCGATCCAGTTGCTAGAAGCGCTCGGATACGAAGTCGTCATTCCCAATCACCTAGAGAGTGCACGCGCTTGGCTTTCCAAAGGACTGTTAAGGCAAGCAAAGAAGATCGCCGCGGAGAATATCAAGCGTCTCTCGCCCCTGATCTCCGCGGAGACCCCGCTTATTGGAATCGAACCCTCCGCGATTCTGGGATTCCGCGACGAATATATTGATCTGGCCTCGGACGACCTTCGACCCGAAGCCCGCAAGCTGGCCTCCAACTGCCTCATGTTTGAGGAGTTCTTCGTCCGTGAAATGGATGCAGGACGTATTCGTTCTGACGCGTTCCATTCAGAGCCACGCCAAATTCGCCTGCACGGCCACTGCTTTCAGAAGGCACTCGCCTCGATGACCCCGATCGTCCGCGCTCTCGAGCTGCCCGCAAAATACAATGTCAGGCTAATCCCCTCCGGGTGTTGCGGGATGGCTGGTTCCTTTGGCTACGAGGTGGAACACTACGAGACCTCCATGAAAGTGGGCGAACTTGTTCTGCTACCCGTCATCCGTTCCCTGCCTGATGAAGTGATCGTGGCCGCTCCGGGCACCTCGTGCCGCCACCAAATCCATGATGGCACAGGACGGCAAGCCTTGCATCCGGCCGAAATCCTCTTCGATGCCCTCAATTTATGAAGACAGACCCTTGACGCGTGGATGCATCGTCGCCATGCAGCCCGAAGGAGAAACCGATGGACTGCTCGACATCCCCGCTTTTTACATGAAAAAGCTCGCGTGCCCCCTAGCTGAATGGAAAGCTTCTAAAAGGAGTGGAAGTGGTCGGAACCACCGCCATCACTCATTCCGTTTTGATGCGGGCCCGCAGCGGCACCGTGCGTTTCGAGACAACCCACCACAATCTGGAAAGAAAGACTCTCCGACTACGCTCAATCGCCCCAGAGAAGAAAGTCTGAATACCAAGGAGATCATGCACATGTGTCCGCTCAGTGGATTTGATCGTGTCGCGTAGTCCCAGAAAGCGATATTACCATCCTATGTTTGTACAGGAGAGGCACAATGCGATTGGAAAAATCGTCCGAGAACACCGAAGACTGAGCTTTGCCGAGCTTCAGGAAATGGTTAAGGTCTCCGCCGCGACACTTCGCCGCGACTTAGCAGACCTGGAAAAAAACGGGGATATCCTACGGGTTCACGGTGGCGTGCTCGATCCAGCTTACGTGAGATCGGAGATTTCGTTCGACGACCGGGTTCTTCGTCGCACCACAGCCAAAAAGGCCATTGCCGCCAAGGCCACCCAGTTAATCCCTTCGGGATCCAGCGTTTTCGTCGACGCCGGTTCTACGTGTCTCGAAGCCGGCAAAGCCCTTCTCGGCCGAAAGGACGTTCGCATTATCACCCATTCCGTCGCACTCATGGCAATTGCACTCCACGGGCAGGCCGAGCTTCTCTGCATCGGCGGAGAACTTCGGCGGGTCAGCGGAGCCCTAGTAGGCGCAGCGTCGTTAAATGCTTTAGCATACCTTCACGCAGACTTCGCTTTCATCGGTGCAACCGGCGTTGATTTGAATGGCTGCTCAACGACAGAGGTATCGGAGGCTGAGATGAAGCGAGCCATTCTTGATCGCTGCAAAACGAAAATTTTACTCGCCGATATCAGCAAGTGGGAGCAGCCGAGCACTATTCACTTCGCAGCCTGGAAAGATCTTCATGCGTGGGTAGCCGACCTAGAGCCTCCTCTACACGTAAAAAAAACACTTCGGTCCTTGGGAATCGAGCTTCACGCCACCTCTGGGAAATAGCATTTCACGCAGCAGCGTTTACGACGAGGGGCTCTTTGAAGAGGTCTTCCAGGCCGGTTTGTTTTTGGTTTCTGCTTTGCGGAAAATGTGGGCAGGACAGGATTATCATCCGTCCATTGGCCGGATGCTCTGCACATTTGGCTTCGCGGGAGGCAATGCGCTGGCGCGCGGGCAGTCGAACGGCGTTCTCATCCTGTCGGCTTAGTTTTTGGTTTCTGCTTTGCAGAAAATGTGGGCAGGACAGGATTATCATCCGTCCATTGGCCGGATGCTCTGCACATTTGGCTTCGCGGGAGGCAATGCGCTGGCGCGCGGGCAGTCGAACGGTGTTCTCATCCTGTCGGCTTAGTTTTTGGTTTCTGCTTTGAAGAAAATGTGGGCAGGACAGGATTCGAACCTGTGAAGGCGTAAGCCAGTGGATTTACAGTCCACCCCGTTTGGCCACTTCGGTACCTACCCGGAAAACTACCGCGTGGCTGCAACCTGTGTCGCTCGCGGTGCCAAAGTAATGGATTTTATCACGATCTTTAGCAATGGAAAATCGTTGCTATTTGTTGGTTGGTTGCTGATTTCTTCGAGGAGTGCGAAACCTTCCAGCACTTCGCCGAAGACAGTGTATCTCCCATCGAGTTTAGGCAATGGCGTGAGAGCCGCGAAGAATTGGCTGCCGTTGGAATTCTTTGCGGGGTTAATCGTGTCTGGCAACCGAGCCATCGCCACGGAACCTTTCTTAATTGGAAGGCGAATCTCTGGGGCGATCGTGTAGCCAGGGCCACCGGTGCCGGTGCGCTCTGCTTGTCCACGGCGACTCAAAGGATCGCCGGTTTGGACTAAGGAATTTGGAAATGCGCGATGGAAACGAAGGCCATTGTAAAATTTTCGTGTAATGAGGGCTTTGAAATTGCCGACGGTTTGTGGGGCCGCTTGGTCGTAGAGGCCGATGACAACACGCTGGGTTTCTTTATTTTTTCCCATGCGAATTTCGAGCACTGCGACTTCTGGCCCAAGTGTCGCGGCTCCTGAGTTAACAATAGCGAGGCTGAGTGCGAGGAGGGTGAGAAAGGATTTCATGGAATAGAAGTGGCGCGTTTTTCGGCGGTTCCGAGGAGGTGACCCGCAGAATCTGTCACTAAAAACTGCGTTACCTTCTCGAACTGCCGACTTACATACCCGAGTGCAGCGGTTTGCGCCAATCCAAATCGCGGGGCGATGCTTGTGAGGGTACCCGCCACTGGCCCGTCTGGGGAATCCACGCGAAGAGTCGGGCGTACATCCGCCGTGGAAACGAGGGTGGCGGTGAAGGCCGTGAGCAAGCGATTGACGCGCCCGACACTTCGGAGGCGCGAGACTACTTCTTGGCCGACGTAGCAGCCTTTGTCAAAATCCACGCTAGTGTCCTCGAGTCGCGCTTCTTGGACGAGGCTGCTCCCATCGAGTTCAGAGCCCCAGCGAGGTATGCAGCGCTCAATGCGCAACACTTCAATGGCCTCGAGCGGCGCAATGGGGATATCTGGCGGCGGCGTTCCAACGTCATAACCACGAACGCCAAGTCGTTCGATACTCAACGTTCCAAGTGGAGCCTCGTGCCCGAAAACATGAAACCCAGCTTCTTCGACAGGGCAGGCTTGGACCATGACGTCGTCCGCGATAATGTAGCGTCCGAGACGTGCTTCCACGTCTTCCAGCAGCGAGGCTTCTGTTTCTAGGATAATGCTGGTGGCTTCTACCCAAAGAAAGACATGGGCACACAATTTTCCTTTGGCGGTTAGCAGACAGGCCGGTGCGGCCACTCCGCTTTTCAACTTTTCAACGTTGCGGGTGAGTTGGCCATTCAAGTAGCGAACGCGGTCGCTTCCACTCACTTCGAATCGGGCTTTAGCCCCTATGGGAAAGACGCCCCCATCTTCACGAAAGCATTTTAAGGCCTCGACCGTCACTTCCTGGCGGCGAAGAGCGTCCAAGGCCGTGCAGCTTTCTCCACGGCCAGGGGCTGCGCTGCCGCCGAGGCTGAGACGGGGCTTTCTGGAAGGGTGTGGCCTTGACCGGGAAATTCATAGAGCCGCGAGATGACGCTAAAATCCGACTCTGCCCATCCGCGCTGCATGCCCGCCATGGCGGATCCGGCGAAGGCTGAGGCTGCCGGCAGCTCGATCTGCTTTTCTGCCGCAAGGCCTAAAGCGAGTTGGATGTCCTTAAACATATTTTTCAGCGAGAACCGCGGTTCAAAATCTCCACTCAGCATACAGGGAATCTTCATATCTGAGACGCCCGAGCGCGCCGCGTGCGATTCCATAGCGACGGAAAGCTTCCTCAATTCGATACCGTGGGCATGCAGGAGGGCATGCGCCTCGGCTAAAGCTTCGACGGCCGTTGCTGCAATGAGATTGGTCGCAATTTTGACGACGGATGCCTGCCCGACCTCACCAATTTCCAGGATGGATTTCGACGAAGCCTCCAGGACGTGCCGTGCGGCTGCAAGCACCTCCGGTCTGCCGCCGATGTAGTAAACGAGCTGGCCTTCGCTCGCGGCGTCGCGGCTTCCTGTGAAAGGGGCGTCGAGGAAACTGGCGTGGCGAGCCGTGACGATTGCCTCAGCCTCGAGTGTTTCTCGCGGGGATACCGTCGCATGGTTCATCACGATGTGCTCGGGCGTGAGCGACGGCGCGAGGTCACGCAGGATGGAGAGAAGCGCGGGACCATCCGCCACGAAGATCTGGATTGTCTTCGCGGATTCCGCGACTTCTGCTGGCGAGCTGAGAAAGTTCGGCTCTGGCCGCGGGGAGCGGTTCCAGAGCCAGACTTGAAAATTCGCCTTCCGCAGGCAACCAACCACGCGACTGCCGATGAGGCCGAGGCCGATGACGCCGGTATTTAGCTTAGTGGCTTTGGCCATGCAAAGTGGTGAATAGGGCCGCAGGAGCGCAGCGACCTGAAGGAATTAGGCGCCCGGTGGCAGGGTGGATTCGATCTTGGCTTGGGACTTAAGGTCTTTCAGCACGGCTTCGACGACTTCCCGTTGCTTTGTGCTTTTGAGATAAGTGGTAATTTGATCTTTCACTTCATCAAACCCCATCGTTCCAGCAGGCTTTTTCTCAATCACCTTGATGACATGCCAACCAAACTGCGTGCGGACAGGCTTGCTGATGTCACCGGGCTTTTGAGCAAACGCCACTTCGGAAAATTCCGGCACCATCCGATCCTTCGAGAAAAAGCCGAGGTCCCCACCAGATTCTTTTGCACCAGGTTCTTCGGAAAGTTCCTTAGCCAGCTTGGTGAAGTTCTCGCCCTTATTGGCTCGTGCTGCAGCTTTCTTTGCGGCGGCTTCTTTGGCTTTCGCGACCTCTTCTGTGTCTTCCTTTTTAACCATGAAGAGAATATGGCTGGCTTTCACTGTCTCCGGATTTTGAAACTCTGAGTTATTGGAGTCGTAGAAGGTCTTGGCGTCATTCTCGCCCACGGCATCTTTGCCTGCAATTTTGTCCTTCATCCAACGTTGTTGTTGGATCATGGTTCGAAGCGTCGAAGTAAGTTTTTCTGGGCTTTGGCCGGCTTGTTTCATTTGCTCGTCGAATGCCTCCTCGGTCGGGAATTGCTTTTTCAACTTCGCAAGTTCCGAAGCGACGTCCTCTTCCGTAACGGCGATGTCGGTGGAGGCTTTGCTGACGAGTTTGTCCATGATGAGTTCATCAAGAATTTGGCGATAGCCAGCTAGTTTCTGTTCAGCGGTAAGCTCGGCTGCTGTAGAGCCGGTGGCTTCGACGGCTGCCTTAAACGCGTCTTCGAGTTGAGCCTTGGAGATCGGCTCGCCATTGACGACAGCAACCGGATCTTTCAGCTCGACGGTAGTGGAAGCCTCGGGCGATGAGGTCGGGTCGGCTGGTGGTGTTGGCAGAGAGCTATCAACTGGGGGAGCGGTGGCTTCCGGTGCCGCAGTTGCAGCGGGTGTCGGAGTGGCAGGCTTAGCGTCTGGAGCAGGTGCCGGCTTGCAGGCCGGGAGAAGCAAGAGAACGAGAGCCGTGGCTGATGTGATAACTAGGGCAGGGATGAAGGAACGGTTTATCATTGAGTGGTTAAGACAACCATTTCTCATGGACGTTCACGAATTGCCAGAGGAAAAACAGTACAAGGCAAAATTGCTTCAACTTTCCTTTGGAGGAATGATCCCGCTCGCTGGCTGCGCCAGGGGTTCAAGGTGGGCTTCGCGGTTGCGATTGAGCCAGACGCGTGCTGCGCTTTTCATGCGAGTGAGGATGTAATAAACTGTCTGACTTCGCTGACGAACGAGGTCTGCCCCGACGATCTTGGGAACGAAATCGGCCGGCACATCAATGACATCCTGCGGCGAGACACCCGCCAGTCCCTTGCAAAGAATGGTGGTCATGGCGCGAGTGAGTGTCTGCACCTGAGGGCCGAGTGTGACACGAAAAGATGAACCGGCTTCGGGGGTGACGCTTAGAAATATGCCTACTGTATCCGTGCATTCCTCGTCTTTGCGAATGTCCTCAAGGTCAAAAGATTCGCCCTCGCGCGGTTCTTGGCGAACGGCCGAATCGGCATAGGAAATGAGCGACTCGCGCTTCTCGGCATCGGGCAAACCCTCGAACAGAGCGACGATGCGGGCCAGGTTTATGGGATACGCCATGGTTATCCGCGCGCGATGGGAGATCGCACACGATTACCCCATTCCGTCCACGACCCATCATAGTTCCGAACGTTTTCGTAGCCCAAAAGATAGCTAAGGACGAACCACGTGTGGCTGGAACGCTCGCCGATACGGCAATATGCAATCACATCGTCCGTCTTGCTGAGTCCTGCCTCTCCCTCGTAAATGGCTCGAAGTTCCGACGCAGACTTAAATGTGCCATCGTCTTGGACGGCACGTTTCCATGGCACACTTGCTGCCCCCGGCACATGGCCACCCCGAAGCACGCCTTCTTGCGGATACTCTGGCATGTGAGTCACGTCGCCTTTGAACTCGCCTGGCGATCGCACATCAATCAATGGCAAGCCTGCCTGACTATGCGCGAGTGTTTCGTCAAAAAACGCCCTTACTTCGGCGTCGCGCCGCAGTGGCTGAACCGGATAATGACTTGGTGCAAATGTGGGAACTTCGCGCGTGAGGGGACGTTTCTCCGCGACCCATTTGTCGCGACCGCCATTGAGGATTTTAACGTTTTGGTGGCCAAAGAGTCGGAACGCCCAGAGGGCATAGCACGCCCACCAATTTGACTTATCACCGTAGAACACAATCGTCGTATCGGGCGTGATGCCATGGCGCTCGCAAAGCGAAGCAAACTTCTCCGGCGAGATATAATCGCGGACTAGATCGTCCTGCAAATCTGCCCGCCAATCAATATGCACGGCTCCAGGGATATGCCCCGTGCCGTAGAGCAAAATATCTTCATTGCTTTCCACCACACGGATGGCGGGATCGTTCAAGTGCTCAGCAAGCCACTCTGTGCTCACGAGGGCTTCGGGTTGGGAGTAATCGGTGTCGTTCATAAAATGTGGTGCGGTACTGGTGAACCTTACGATTCTTTTCGGCGTGCTCAAGAGCGAAGTCATGGCGTGTGTGCTGGACTCGTGCGGCGTTATTGGCGGGTTTTGCTCCGATGCCGGACGTTAGCAAAAAAAAGCCCCCGTGCTCACTTGGGGTGAGACCGGGGGCTTTGGAAAACGATTCGCTAGATTATTTGTCTTTTTTCACGCTGCTTGGCTTCGGCTCTTTTGGGCTCTCTTTTGGGCTCTCTTTTGGGCTCTCTTTTGCGCTCTCGGTTGGCTTGTCTGCTTTCTTAGCGCGAGGTTTCGAGGCTGGTTTCTCCGGTGCGACCTCTGGCGTTTCTGTCGGCGGAACGATGACGCTATCTACCCACTCGATGAAGGCCATGGGAGCGGAGTCGCTCTGGCGTCGCCCGAGCTTGATGATGCGCGTGTAGCCACCCTTGCGGTCCGCGGCACGGGGTGCCACTTCGGCAAAGAGTTTTTTGACAGCATCTTTCTGACCAAGTTCACCAGCGGCAAGGCGTCGGGCGTGGAGATCTCCACGTTTGCCGAGGGTGACCATTTTTTCCGCCAGCGGGCGCACGGCTTTTGCTTTGGCGAGTGTCGTCTTGATGCGTTCGTGCTCAATGAGGCTACAAACTTGGTTGGCGAGGAGAGCATTGCGATGGGAGGCAGTGCGCTTGAGTTTTACAGTTTTTTTGCGGTGGCGCATGGCAGGTTAGTTGGTTGTTTCAACGAGTGGCTCGACAAGTCCGCTCTCGAATTTCATGCCAAGGCCGAGGCCGAGTTGCACGAGTTTGTCCTTGATTTCGTTGAGAGATTTCTTGCCGAAGTTGCGATACTTGAGCATTTCCGATTCGCTTTTCATGGCGAGCTGACCAACGCTCGTAATGTTTGCGTTGTTCAAGCAATTTGCGGCGCGCACGGATAGTTCGATTTCATTGACGCTCATGTTCAGGAGCTTCTTCATGCGCGTGTTTTCTTGGCTTACTTCCTGCGGCGTTTCATCGAACTCGACCTGCTCGTCATTGAAGCCGACGAAGACATCCAAGTGGTGACGCAGAATCGCGGAGGATTGAAGGAGGGCCTCGTCCGGGGTGATGCGGCCGTCTGTCCAGATCTCAATGAGGAGTTTGTCGTAGTCTGTGCGCTGGCCGACGCGTGTATTCTCGACAGAATACTTTACTCGAGTAACGGGGGAGAAAATCGAATCAATCGCAATGACGCCGATGGCTTGGTTGGATGTTTTGTTTTCGTCACCGGTGGCGAAGCCGCGTCCGACTTTGATCTCGAATTCGGCTTCAAATTTCTGCTTTTTGTCGAGTGTGCAGATGATCTGCTTTGGGTTTAGGACTTCACATTGCTGCGAGCTCTCGATGTCGCCAGCCGTCACAGTACCTTCCTTGTTCACGGCAAGCTTGAGATTGCGGACTTCGTGGTCGTGGGCTTTAAATTTCACCTTCTTGAGATTCAGGATGATATCCACGACATCCTCGACGACGCCTGGCAGGGTCGAAAATTCATGGGGGGCACCCTCGATTTTTACGGAGGTGATAGCGGCACCCTCTAAGGAACTGAGCAGCACCCTACGAAGGGAGTTACCGAGGGTGTGTCCGTAGCCGGCTTCAAAGGGCTCAGCAACGAAAAGGGCAAAGGTATCTGTGGCGGTGGACTCGTCTTTTACGAGAGTCTTCGGCATTTCAAAACGACCGAGGCGGATAGGCATGTAATGTGGATCTTTCTCAGCCGGGTTACCCTGTGCGCGATTGGCTTTTCATCGAAGACGAAGAACCACAGGACCAACGGCTGAATGTGTTAGCGCTCCGTGATCGTAGCGAGTGGCGGGGAGACGTCAATCGAAAATACGCAAAAAAGCCTACGCCGGTGCTGCCGCCTTGGGCTCCGGCAAGAAGCTGGCCCACACAAAAAAGACTGCTGCAATGCAGATGCACGAATCGGCGATATTGAACACTGGCCAATGTCCATACCACGGAAGAATCACATCCAGAAAATCTATCACATGGCCGTGGAGGATCCGATCGGTCAGGTTGCCAAGAATGCCCGATGCGAGAAGCGCTGCACCCACTCGCATGAGTGGCGTTGGAAAGGCTCCGCGCTTTGCAAAGATGGTCAGCAGAACGAGGGCAACTGTGGCCAGCGCGATAAAGGCCACATTATTACCTTTCATCATTCCGAAAGCGGCTCCGGTATTATGGACTTGAACGAGATTAAAAAAACCTGGAATCACCGTCAGGCTCTCGTGCGTCGGGATATACCGCAGGATGAGTGCCTTCGTGGCCTGATCGCTGAGATAGAGCGGCAGGGAGAGCGTCAACAGCAGACGAAGCATTTCTAATTTTCCGGAAAGACTGATGAGTGGTGGTCAATGATCTTCCACGCCCCATGTTCCTTCACGTAAACAAAAGTATAGCGTGCGGGAACCTTTACCGTTTTGCCATTCTCCGTGAAAGAGAAGACATAGAGCCCCGAGTTGAGGGCCGTATCACGATCGAAGACGCGGATGTTTTGCTGAGTGAAGCGAACCTTAAGGTCGGCTTTTTTTGTCAGGCCGGTAAAGTATTTTAACAACCCGTCTTGTGTGCCGATACGCGTGGTGAACGTCGCGTAGAGGATCGCCTCGGGATCGTAGAGCGCGACGATTTTTGCGGCATCGCGCGAAGCCAGTGCAGCGGCCCACTCTTGACCGGCGGCAAGAACGGCATCGCCTTCGCCGGCGAAGGCTGTAGGCAACAATAGACAGACCGATGCGACGAGAAGAGCGCGGAGGAGGTGTTTCATATCTTGTGTTTCATCTCAAATACACGGCGGCGGTGTCAAGGGTTGTGAGTCTTCAAGCTCGGAGGGTTCGATGTGGACAGAGACGTCGCTCACGGTGCAGCCCGCATTAAGGAGCTTGTCCTTCACGCGGTGTGCGATCTGGTGGCTATGGCTCACGCTTTCCATGCCTGGCACGCGCACGTGGAGGTCAACGAGCAGGGTGAGGCCACTCTTGCGGACGCGGCATTTCTCAACATTCACGACACCCTCGACCTCCATGGCACATTGCGTGAGCCGTTGAATGACATCTTCGGGTGCTTGCTCGTCGAGAAGTTCGCCTAGGGACGCCCGCATCATGCGGAGACCGTTCCATGCGATGATGACGCAGGAGAAAAGTGCGGCCCAGTCGTCAGCCCTTGCCCATGCTGCACCACCGATGAGCGAAATGCTGATACCGATGGCGGCAGCAAGGGATGTGATGGCATCAGATCGGTGGTGCCATGAATCGGCTTGCACGGCAGTGCTGCCGACCTCTTTTCCGCGTTGGTTAGAAATGCGAAAGAGGATTTCTTTCACGATGATGACTGCGGCTAGAACGACAAGGGTGAAGGGTGCGGGTGCCTGCCGATTTGCGGCGTCAGAAAGAATTTCTTGCACACTGTGGATTGCCAAGAACACGCCAGCGAGCAGCACAATCATCGCACCTGCGGCACCGGCGAGCGATTCGATTTTGCCGTGACCGTACGGATGATTATAATCGGCCGGTCGGGTGGAGTATTTTAGCGCCATGTAGAGAATGCCTGAACTGACGACATCGAGTGCAGACTCGAGGCCATCGGCAACCAATGCATTTGAGGCTCCGAAGAATCCCGCAAGCAGCTTGACTACGGCGAGAGCAACGTTGACGGCCAATCCCCATAGAAGGATCTGACTGCCACGGGCAGCGCGGTTGGCTAAAGTTTGGGCGGACGGCGAGTCCACGAGCAAAGAAGGTTAGAAGTTGCGGAAGCTCATCGCCCCGGCCATGGGGAGGTAGACACTCTCATCTGGCGAAGCGCTGAGGTAGGCGACACTCTCAGCCATTTCTTCAAGAAGGGGAATCTCGCGCGGGCCAGCCCAGCCTTTTTGTCGCTCGGTAATGGTGTAGCTAATCGTGATAATGTCTCCTGGCTTGAGGGAGTGGCCCGTGCGCTTAACCTTGTCCACCAGCGCAGAGACGGAGACCTTTTGACGTTCCGGCGAATCACCCGGCTCGATCTCCACACGAAGCACCTGAATTTCTAGAAACTCGGTAGCTTTAGCCTGCATAGCCTCGTAAGCGGAAGGGGGAAGTTCCGCGAGGAGAAGGAGGGGGAAAATTCCCACAGCAAAAGAAAGAATTCGGCGCATCATTCCTTTGTGTCCCTTGGGTGGCAGCTAGGCAAGCAAATCAAGGCGTCCACCTCTTCAGGGATTCGTCGTGCAGATGGCGGCGATGAAACCACCGTGCACACATGCCATAGCGCGGGCTGAAAAAGTAAGCCGCCACAAAGATCAATCCGAGCACAAAGACAATTGCCGGCCCGGATGGAATATTGGCGTAGTAGGATGCAAAAAGTCCCACGACAGCACCAAGCATTCCGAGCACCGCCCCACCCCAGCTCATGGTGCTGTAGGAATCGGTGAGCAGATACATGGTTGCGGCAGGCAAGATCAGAAGACCGAGTGAGAGCAGGACGCCGACGGCCTGAAGAGAAGCAACCATTGAAAGAACGATAAGAACGACGAGTAGGAGGGAAAGCGGCCCCGTGCGCACGCCCTGTGTCTTCGCGACCGACGCTTCAAACATCAGGAGCAGCAGGGGCCGGTGCAGAGCGATAAGCGTCAGTAGGGTCACGCAACAGATCGCGTAGCTCACCCAAAGATCGTCATCGCTAATGCCTAAGATATTTCCAAAGAGAAAATGCTCAAGGCTCACACGGACAGTCGTGAACTTGAGAAGCGTGATACCAAAAGCAAAGGCAACGATGTAGAGTGCTGCGATGGCGGTTTCGCTTTTAACCCTTGAGCTTGTGGAAATGATATGGCCGCCGATCGCAACAAAGAGTGCGGCAAAAAGCCCACCGACGAGCATGCCCGCCGCTGAGACGCCGAAGAGGATGACCGCGATGACCAAGCCGGGCAGCAGCGAGTGGGAGAGCGCCTCAGCCATAAGCGTGAGCCGACGAAGAATCACGAAGGAGCCGAGAAATCCATTGGTAAATCCTACCAGCACGCAGGCCACAAGGGCGCGTTGCATGAAGTCGTATTGGAAAGGTTCAAGAAGAAAGTTCATGCCTTGGTTCCCGTAAAAATCCGCGTGCCATAAGTGCGTTCGATGACCTCTGGCGTAAATGTCGTGTCCGTGGCACCAGCGGCCACGAGCTCGCCATTGAGAAGCACGACTTGATCGAAGACTTGAGCCGTATTTCTTAAGTCGTGGTGCGAGGCGATGATCAATTTTCCCGCTTTCCTCAAGCGATGCAGGGCGGCGGTGAAAGATTCCTGAGCGTTTTTGTCGAGTCCGGCAAAAGGTTCGTCGAGCAAGTATATGTCGGCCTGCTGGGCCCACGCGCGCGCAAGAAAAGCGCGTTGTTGCTGGCCGCCAGAGAGCGCCTTGATTTGCCGATCCGCAAGGGGCACAAGGTCAGCCATCTCAAGGGCCTGGCTCGTGAGTTGGGCGTCCGAGTTTGAGAAATTTCGCCAGAGACCGAGAGTTCCGTAACGTCCCATCTCGACGAGCCCGCGCACGGTGATCGGAAAGTCCCAATCCACACTCTCGTGCTGCGGCACATAGGCCACAGTGCGCCCGGAAGATCCTGAGACATCGTGACCACGAAACTCGATGCTTCCGGTTTCCTTCGGCAAGAGACCAGCGATGGCTTTGATTAACGTCGTCTTGCCTGCTCCGTTCGGCCCGAGAAGCCCCACGCACGATCCGCAGCAGAGCTGCAGGTTCAGGTGGTGAACGGCTGGCACGCGGTTGTAAGAGATCGTGAGATCTTTGATGTGCAGTTGATGGCTCATGGGGTGGGAAGAGGAAGGGTCACCACGTCGTTTAGCTCTCCTTCCGACCAGAGCGTCGTATCGAGAATCTCGTCGTCGCCTTGCGTGGCCGTGATGCGTAGGGCCCGTGCTCCTGTTGTCGCTTCGGGCCACTTGGCCGACAAGACGATTTCCGATGCGGTTTCCGTTGGTAGCTCAATGTCGGTCGAGGCAGTCGCCGCCGAGACCGAGAGGAGGCTCTCCCCTAGTGAATTGACCTCGAGGGAACTTGCGGGCGGCAATGTGGAGAGCAAGATGGAAACGGAACGCGCTGTTTTGGCAACGGCAGGCTGTGCCTCTGGGACATGGGCGACCCTCGGACGCGTGAGGTTCCATACCGGAATTCCCGCAAGCGTAAGAAAGAAAGCGGCAGCAAGAAGCCGTCCGATCGTGCTGCCCCGCATTCCGCTACTTGAGTGCTCCGACGACGGTGGTCACGTTGTGGCGCATCATGCTGTCAAATGTCTTGGCTTCGTTGTCACCAAGGCCATCAGCATAGATTACGCCACCCAACGTCGCGCCTGTTTCTTTTGTAATCTCACGGAGGACTTTGGGATTTTCAATGTTTTCGGCGAAGATCGCTTTCACCTTTGCGGCCCGAATTTCTTGGATGAGCTCTGCGACGCGCTTCGACGAAGGCTGATCGCTGGTGCTGAATCCCTCGACTGGAAATACCCTGAAGCCATAGTCACGGGCAAAATAACCAAGGGCGTCATGCGAAGTCACAAGCACGCGCTTGTCTTTCGGGAGTGTTGCAAGCTGGAGATTCACCCACTTGCGGAGTCCAGTAAGCTTGCCTTGGTAGGCCTTGGCATTCGCCGTATAGGTGGTTTTGTTGGTAGGATCGGCCTTAATAAAAGCATCCCGCATTTGGTTCGTCACGACCTCGACGTTGCGAATACTGTGGAACCAATGGGGATCAGGCGTTGTCTTCGGGTCAGCATGAGTGTGACCGTGAGCAGCGTGGTCTTCACATTCGGAGAAACCGTAGATTGGCTTTAACGCATCGCCAGCCACAACGAATGTCGGCTTAGTGCCCACACTCTCGCGCAATTTTTCGAGGTAGGTTTCAAAGCCGAGTCCACTGGCGAGGACGAGGGTCGAATTGCTGATCGTCTTGATGTCGCTCGGCGAAGGCGTGAAATCATGGGGATCCACCCCTGGTTTTACAATGTTCGTGATGGCGACTTTATCACCGCCAACATTTTCCGCGATGTCGGAAAGAACGGTGCTGAGAGATGCAACCGCAAGTTTGTCCGCCGCAACCAGATTTGTAAGGCTGGCCAAGGCAAGGAGAGGCACGAGGAGTTTCATGGGCGGACAAATAGAACGCCGCTCGCTATGTTGCAAGCACATTGCAAGAGTGATCTACTCTGCCGCTTCGGCTGCTTCGGATATGGGGCTATGCCGTTTGCGAACGTCTACCAATGACACCTGCTCGACCTTGGCACATGCAGGATCCATCAGATGACCACCGCTCCCGCGTAACACTGGCATTTTCATCGAGAAGCAGGAGAATCTACCTCTGGACACGTCCGCGTATCAAGCTCCATCCCACAACGAATCACCTCTGCCACAGACGTATCTCTCGTCCGGGCGATGCTGCGAAGTCTCGCGAACAACGGCTCGGTCCGTTGAATCATGAGTTCTCGTCATGACGACAATCTCATGTCAGCATCGGATTGTCGTCAATTGAATGAGGTCACAGGCCCAGCCGTTTATTTTACGTTTTCCGAGCGCCTAAATGGGAACCTCGGACAATGCCGCGTCGAAGCGCCCGGCTGTGTTTGAATAGGGGGGATACTCCTTCGAGGCGCCGTGGCTGGGTCGGTAACGCCAATGCTTGTAACTCCAGAGCCAACACTCTGGATTCTGTCGAATACCTGGTTCCAAGACGTCCCAACACGCTTGTGCGATCTCGGCGGGAGTCGCTTCTGGGCCGTAAACCAAAGCGGGATGGTAAATCATGCGATAGGTTCCATCCGGCAAAGGCCGACATTCGGCAGGCACGATGGCTGCGCCAGTGTGGAGTGCAAGGGCGGCATGAATCTGGGTAACGCAGGTCTTGAGACCAGAAAACTGATCTATGATCACACTGGCCTCGCTGGGATCAAGATTCAGATCAATAACGGCGCAGAAATATCCGCCATTCTTTAGATGCTTGAGCATCCGCGAGATCGCCCGCTCTTGTGGGATGACCATATGGCCTGTGCTGGCCCGCAGCTTGCTGAAATAATTTGCCAGCAGAGGATTCTTCAAGCGCTGGGCGACCGTTACTCCCGGCTCGCGAAAGAAGGGAACATTTTGTCCCAGCCATTCGAAATTAGAAGAATGCGTGGTCACATACACAGCACTACCCGCTGTAATATTCAGGCCTTCGGTTTTAAAGATACGAGCTGCCTTCGCGCGGGTGAGCCGAGGTGACCAGAAGAGCTCCAGCATGGTTCGCGCAAATGTTTGGTAGCTGGCCTCGGCGACGTGGCGTTTTCTCAGATCGGACATCTCGTCGCCAAATGCAGCCGTGAGATTTTGCAGGCAAACCTGCCTTCCCTTCGCGTCGAGGCAATAGACCAACGAACCTAGCGGCACGGACATCGCGAGCAGCGCGCGGTGTGGAAGCATCCGCACCGCAGCACCAGCGATCACAAGGCCGAGATACTCCGCCCATTGTCGAGCCGTCGCTCTGGTGGCTTTTTTCGCGGCTGGGAGTGTGGAAGTTGGCACTGCTCCCATGATCGCTCACATTCCCTTTATTTCAATCCGAGCCTTTAAAAGATTGCGGAATATGCTTTACTCGCTTAACAACTAAGTTGTCTGCATGAAATCGTGTACCCCCATTTTCACGAAACTTTGCTACTGCTACCTTGCGCTGGCATTTTTGACTGTGGGCGCGCAGGCTGCATTTTTGGACGACAATGGGAACGGATTGAGTGACGTATGGGAGGCTGCGCACGGACCGGCTTTGGTGCCTACAGTGGATCTCGACGGCGATTCACAGACAAATTTGCAGGAGAGCATTGCGGGAACAAATCCGCGCGATTCGGCGTCGTTTTTTAAGCTTGGTTCCCTGCAGATTCTAGCACCAGCACTCACGCGACTTCGTTGGGATTCGGTCATTGGAAAGAGCTACCAAGTCGGAGCGTCGTTCAATCTGCAGCAATGGCCGGACGTCGGAGTGCCACTCGCGGGCACAGGAGGAGTGCTTCAGGTTGATCTCCCAATGGGAACCACCTTTCTCACGGGAAAGGCGACGCTGTCTCGCTGGACGAATCAAGTGCCATCTGCCGGGATGGATACGGTTCGCACGAACATCACAAATAATGTCGTGCCTTCGGAAACGGGATTTGTGACCAGCTTGGAAGTGCCCGCCTTTGTCCCGAATCAAGATAACTACGGCCAATACATCCGAGGCTGGATCGTGCCACAGACGACAGGCACATACACCTTCTATTTGGCGAGTGATGACACGAGCGAGTTCTGGCTGGGGACCTCGCGCGACCCGCTTTCAAAGCAGCGCTTGTTGGCACTGACGGCATGGACTGGCTTCCGTGAGTGGGCCAAATATCCGAGCCAGCAGTCTGTGCCTGTGGCATTGATTGCCGGCCAGAGTTATTTTTTCGAAGTTCTCCAAAAAGAGTGGACGGGTGGCGACCACGTATCGGTAGCTTGGATGGGGCCCGGCTTTCCCACGCCGACGGTTATCGGCGGCGCCTACCTTGCGACAGCTGGAGGCTCGCTTGCAGATCAATCCGCAGGTTCAGTTTTTTTCCGAGTCAAGGCGTCGGACACCGATAGCGATAGGGATGGGCTTTCAGATGCAGATGAAGCCATGGTAGGAACAAACCCGCTTACCGCGACCACGGTGCCGCGCGTTTCCGACCTTGCGAGCATTCGTGCGGCATTGGCTGCGCCAAATGTGGTGACGGCGGGGAGTCCGCAGGCACGGGCCTATGAGGACGGGCTGCAGGGCGCACGCTTGACGTTTTTCCGTTCTGGAAACGTGAACCCGATTGATATTTTTTATTCCACGGGCGGAACCGCCACCTCGGGCAGCGACTACGTGCCGCTCTCTGGCGTCGCTAGGCTCAAGCTGGGGGAGAATAGCGTGAGTGTGGATGTGACGCCCATCGCCGACGTGTTGGTAGAAGGTGCTGAGACGGTATCGGTGTCAGTGAATCCCTCTACAGCCTATCAAGGTGGCAATCCCTCGCAGACGACGGTAACCATTGATGATGCGCCGGACATTCTTTACGTCGCCAATCTGCGGCCACAGCCCGGCACGCGCTCGGGGGGCTATGGGACTTTAGCGTTGAATGTCGCTGGCAATGGCGTCTTTGGAACAGTGAATGTGAGTTTTGCTAATTTACTCTCGTCGCAAATCGCGACGCAACTTTACATCTCCTCTACGGGAACGTCCGGCACGAGTGTCCTAGCCCTACCCCTTGGCCAAGTAACGGGAACTCGCTGGGACTTTACGCCAGCGGGAGGTTCGACCAGCAATGACTTGCGCCAGGCCCTCAACCAAGGGCGTTTGTATGCGCGCGTGATGTCTAGCGGGCTGCCAAGTGGAGAAATCTTCGGTCAACTCGTCTCGCAACAAGCGTGGCAGAATATGCCCGTGCCACCCTCCCCGCCACCCCTGCCGACAGGCGCTCCAACAGCAGCAGAGGCCGCTCGCTTTCTCGTGCAGGCTACCTACGGCCCGACGCCCGCATCCATCGCTCGCGTGCAGCAGCTTGGATATAGTGCGTGGTTGGATGAGCAATTTGCCATGCCATCCACTCTCCATTTACCCTACGTGCAGACGCGCCGGGCAGAATTTCTTGCCGCTTCGAATAATGTGCGTGACGGCTGGCAGACGCCACGCCAAGAGGCATGGTGGCAGGTATCGTTGGCGGCGCCGGATCAATTGCGCCAACGCATGGCGTTCGCCCTAAGCGAGATTTTTGTGGTCTCGGATAATGGTGTCCTTGATGGCGAGCACGAGGGTATTACCAATTATTACGACCTTCTGGTAAAGAGCGCGTTTGGCAGCTACCGCACGCTACTCGAGGACGCCACACTCAGTCCCATGATGGGGCAATACCTGAGCATGATTCAGAATCAGAAGCCAAATCCGACGACGGGCGCGGAGCCGGATGAGAACTATGCGCGAGAGATCATGCAGCTTTTCTCGATCGGCCTAAACCAATTGAATCTCGATGGTAGCCTCAAAATCGGCAGCACTGGCTTTCCGATCCCTACCTACTCTCAGGCTGACATTGTGGGCCTAGCGCACGTTTTTACCGGTTGGTCGTATTCGCCTGCGAATGGCGAAGCTCCCAATTTTCACTGGGGAGCACGCGATCAATTTAGCCCCATGAGGGAGTTTCCCGCTTACCATGACACGGCACAGAAAATCATCCTTAACAACACGATCATTCCGGCAAACCTGACCATGTCGCAAGATCTGGCCCTAGCCCTCAGTGCAATCTCCAACCACGCAAATGTGGGCCCCTTCATCGCTCGTCAGCTCATTCAACGCTTCGTCACAAGCAATCCTAGCCCCGGCTATATCTATCGAGTGGCTTCCGTCTTTAACAACAATGGCACGGGCGTGCGTGGCGATTTTCGGGCTGTGCTCAAGGCGATCCTGCTTGATTATGAAGCGCGCAGCGCTGACCTCCTCACAGACCAAGCGCACGGCAAACAAAAGGAACCGCTCCTTCGCATCTCACACCTCCTGCGCGCCATGAACGTGACCGCACCTAAGCCAGGTGACGACCGATTTTACCTTAATCTCTCATATGTTCTCACGTCACAAGCCGCGCTCAAGTCGCCATCCGTCTTTAATTTTTTCCAACCTGGCTACATCCCTCCAGGCATTCTCGCAGCGAACGGCCTTTATGCTCCAGAATTTCAGATCACCAGCGAGACGACCGTGATCAAGCAAAGCAATGCACAGCACGAACTCATCTTTTGGGGATTTCACATCGGCCAATCGGACCCCTCAGGCAATGCTTACCGAACCCGTCTTAACCCCAGCGACCAGGTTGCATTGCTGAATCGCGTCGGGTTTACCGCCCTGCAAAACCAAGCGGCTCTTCTGGATAATCTGAACCTTCTTCTTCTCAACGGCAGAATGTCTCCCGGCCTTCGCCAAAATATCACAACGACCTTCGCTGCGCTTCCGTCGTGGTTTAACTCGGCGCAGAATCAACGAGACCGCGTGAACGTCGCGCTCTGGCTCATCATGGCTTCACCGGAATTTGCCATCCAAAAATAGTACCGCGCCCCAACCATGAACTCCAACGACATGACCCGCCGCCGCTTTATTGGCCAATCTGCCTGCGCCGGCGTCGGCCTCACAGGCCTACTCACGACACTTGGCACTCTGCGGCTTTTTAATGCCACCCTCTCCGCCCAAACCGTACCAGATAACGACTACCGTGCGCTGGTTTGCCTCTTCCTCTACGGGGGCAACGATGGGAATAATATGATCATCCCGCGCGATACTACCGGCTACAATGCCTATGCTGCCTCGCGTGGTGTGATCTCCCTCCCCCGTGCCGGTCTTCTCCCGATCACGCTTCCTGCCGGGGATGGCCGGGACTTTGGGTTTCATCCCGGCATGGGTAGCCTTCAAGGTGTTTTTAATAGTGGCAAGATGGCTGTCCTCGCCAATGTGGGCACCCTCGTTGCTCCCATCACCAAAGCGGAATACCTCTCCGGTGGCGCCGCCGTGCCGCCATATCTTTTCTCCCACAATGACCAGCAGGCCCAGTGGCAGACATCCGTCCCCGACTCTCCAAAGAAAGTCGGCTGGGGCGGGAGGCTGGCCGACCTTACGAATGCCCTCAATACCGGCTCGCAAATTTCCATGAACGTTTCCCTCGCCGGAAACAACTTTTTCCAAGTGGGCAACGACATTTTTCAGTATCAGATGACACCCAGTGGCAGTGTCGGATTACACGACTATCAAACGCCATGGGTGCCACGACCTCAGCAGTTTCAAGGTCTGCGAGACACGCTTGGAATGAATTACTCGCACCTCTTTGAATCCGAGTATGCGCGCGTGACCGAGCGGGCAATCGCAAACGATAATCTCCTCAAAACGACCCTCGCAAATATCCCCACCTACGCCGATAAATTCCCCCGTGCCGTGGATGCTGAGGGAAATCCGACTTCGCTCGCAGGTCAGCTCCGCATGATTCTACGAATGATCGCTGCGCGCTCGTCCCTCAGCATGAAGCGGCAAGTTTTCTTTTGTTCGCTCGGCGGATTCGATACTCACGACGACATGCTCAACGACCACGGCGTGCTCATGAAGGTTGTGAGCGACGCCGTCGCCGACTTCTACCAAGCTACAGTGGATATCGGAGTCGCCGACAAAACCACGCTCTTTACGGCATCCGATTTCAACCGCACATACTCGACCAACGGCAAAGGCAGCGACCACGCATGGGGAAGCCATCAATTCATCGTAGGAGGTGCCGTGCGAGGCGGAAATCTCTATGGCAATATGCCAGTTCTCCAAGCGAATGGGCCCGATGATACGGGGAGCCGTGGAAGTTGGATTCCCACCATCTCGGTAGATGAATATTCCGCCACGCTCGCGAAGTGGTTTGGCGTCTCATCCACAAACATGCCGCTCGTTCTGCCAAACATTCGCCGCTTTGCTCGTCCCGACCTCGGATTTATGGTGTGAGAAAGCGTTATTTCTTCGCGGCCATCCTCGCTATCCTTGGCGTCTGCCTCCTTTTACTCCTTCGTCCAGTTGCGACTCCAGTTCCAGCGCCTGCTCGCGCGCCCGAGGACGTCACCTCCCTCACGCCGCCGACAGCCGCCCCCCTCGCGAGTCCCCCACCCTACGCTGCACCAGGCGGCATAGCCCTGCGCGAAGTCGCTCCAGCCCCGCTGCGCGATGCGTCGGAGCGTTCCCCTCTCGCAGACCACCTCAATGCCCCCGACCGCACCAGCGGCGAAGATTTACGCGCGGTAATGAGCCTCTTCGACCACTATCGCCGCGTGTTTGGGGGACTTCCTGGCGGCGAGAATAATCGGCAAGTTGTCCGCGCCCTCACAGGTAACAATCCCCGCCGGATCGCCTTCATATCGCCGGATAATCCCGCCATTAATTCCGAAGGCGAACTCACCGATCGGTGGAATACACCGCTCTTCTTTCACCTCATTTCTCGCGACCTTATCGAGCTTCGATCGGCAGGTGGCGATAAAGAATTCTATACGGTAGACGACGTCATCCTCGGCTCGCCGGCTCTCGCCGGCCGAGACGATTCGTCTTCGGCTAATGAGCGGAGGTAATCGCCGTAGGAACTTTTGCCATATTGCGTGGCGATCGCCGAGAGGGCTTCGATATCTATGAATCCCATGCGGTAAGCGACTTCTTCTGGACAGCCGATTTTGAGACCTTGGCGGGTTTCGATGGTTTGGATAAACTGCGAAGCGGTAAGCAACGAATCGTGCGTGCCAGTGTCAAGCCACGCCGTGCCACGGCCGAGGTGCTCGACGGTGAGCATGCCAGCATCAAGGTACTTTTGGATGAGGCACGTGATTTCCAACTCGCCTCGCGCGGAGGGAACAACGGATTTCGCAAGCTCCGAAGCGTGCGAATCAAAGAAGTAGATTCCTGTGACTGCAAAGTTTGAGCGGGGTTCTTTAGGCTTTTCTTCGATGCCTGTGGGATTCCCCTCAGCGTCGAAAGTGATGACGCCATAGGCTGAGGGATTCTGCACATGATACGCAAAAATTGTCGCGCCGTCTGTGGCCCGCGAAGCAGTCTGCAACATGGTCGTGAGGTCATGGCTATGGAAGAGATTATCGCCAAGGATCAAGGCGGCAGGGTGACCATCGAGGAATTTTTCGCCGATCAAAAGCGCCTGAGCCAGTCCTTCTGGACGCGGTTGCTCTGCGTAGGAGAGTGAGAGCCCGAGAGAAGAACCATCGCCGAGAAGGGCCGAGAAAGAGGGTAGGTCGCGAGGGGTGGAGATGATCAAGATTTCCTGAATCCCCGCGAGCATCAGCGTCGTGAGGGGATAGTAAATCATCGGCTTATCGTAAACGGGAAGAATCTGTTTACTCACCGTGAGCGTGACCGGATGAAGCCGGCTACCGGAACCTCCGGCAAGAATGATGCCGCGGCGTTTTTGGTGGGATGGTGTCGTCACAGGGATACCTATAATATGACCACCGTGCAGAAGGGGCTGCGAACAGAAAATCGTGTTGCTATGGAAAAAACTGGAGCCGATGCACGACCTCGCTAAGGTGGACTCTCCATGTTGGGTCTTAAAAAAGTCATCAATCTTGAGCCATTCGACGCTGCAGTCAGCTTCGCCTCATTCGAGGCTGCCATCGAACGGTCGCAGAACTTCCTTCTCTCCCAGCAACGGGAAGACGGACATTGGGAAGGCGAGTTGCTCGTAGATTCCACGCTTTGTAGCGATACCATCCTCGCCATGCAGTGGCGGGGCACGATAGAGGCCACGCTACAAGATAAGTGTGCCGCCCACATCCGAAAGCGACAAATGCCCGACGGGGGTTGGAATATTTTTATGGGTGGGCCTAGCGAAATCAACGCCTCCGTTAAGGCCTACTTTGCGCTGAAGTTGGCAGGAGATTCTCCGAATGAGAGTTGGATGCGCGATGCGCGGGCCAATATTTTGCGGCTAGGCGGTATCCCGCAGATGAATACCTACGGACGGTTCTACCTTGCCCTCCTCGGCCAATTTCCGTGGGACTTCGTGCCAACGATTCCTCCCGAGATTTTTCTCCTGCCGCGGTGGTTTGTTTTTAACATCTACGAAATGTCATCGTGGAGCCGCACGATCATCGCACCGCTCACCATCCTGAATCATTTTAAGCCCACGCGCACGCTGCCCGCCCATTTGCAGTTGCACGAACTCTACCCGGCAGGCCTTGAAAATACCGATCTGTCTTTGAAAAAAGATCCCCGCTTCTGGGCATGGCGGAATTTTTTCCTACGCTGGGACACAGTTCTGAAGCTCTACAATCGTTTTCCATTCCATCCCCTGAGGCGGCTCGCCCTCCGCAAAGCAGAAGCGTGGATGACCGAGCGCATGGGTGAAGGGAGTGACGGCCTCTCCGCTATTTTTCCCGCCATGCTCAATAGCCTCATGGCATTGCATGCGTTGGGATACAATGCCGACCATGCCCTAGTGAAAAAAGCCGAAGCAGATTTTGCGGGTCTCTTCGTCCAGGATGGTGAGGACTTTCGCATTCAACCCTGCCTTTCTCCGGTCTGGGACACGGCGATAACCACCATCGCGCTAGGAGAATCGGGTATCGGAGCAAACCATCCTGCGCTCAAGCGGGCGGCCGCGTGGCTCGAAGCGCGAGAGGTTCGGTTTCGTGGCGACTGGGCAATGCAGCTACCGAAGCTGGAAGCCAGTGGGTGGGCCTTCGAGCACGCAAATAAATACTACCCCGACACGGACGATACGATGATGGTGCTCATGGCCCTGCGCTTGGTAGAGGCCGAAGATCCTGTCGCTCGTAGTGCGCAGTTTGAGCGGGCACTCCGGTGGCTTTTGGGATTCCAGTGTCGAGACGGAGGTTGGGCCGCATTTGATCGCGACCTCACGGCGGCGTGGCTCGAGCATGTGCCCTTCGCCGATCACAATGCGATCCTAGATCCTACGTGTAGCGACCTTACGGCTCGAGTGCTGGAGCTGCTCGGGTGTATCGGCCATGACCCAACAAGTCGCACCGTGCGGCGTGCCGTAGCGATGCTTCGCCGTACTCAGGAACCCGACGGCTCATGGTATGGCAGGTGGGGCGTTAATTACATCTACGGCACATGGCAGGCACTGCGCGGACTCGCAGCCATCGGCACAAATATGGACGAAGAGTGGATTCGCCGTGCTCGAGACTGGTTAGAGAGTTGCCAGAACGACGATGGCGGATGGGGTGAGACATGCGAGAGCTACAATTTTCCCGCCATGAAGGGACGCGGCCCCAGCACAGCGAGCCAAACGGCATGGGCACTCATGGGCCTCGGGGCTTGTGGTGATGCGCAGCGTCCTTCTCTTCGGCACGGAATCCAATACCTCGTGCACTCGCAAAATGGTGACGGCTCATGGTCGGAAAATTACACGACCGGCACGGGCTTTCCCTGCGTGTTTTATCTGAAATACGACATGTATCGAAATCACTTTCCGCTCCTCGCGCTTGCGACGTATCAGAAAATGCTAGACTAGGCGTCGGCCGGAAAGCGCCCGTTGTAAGGTCAATTGGTCGGCATGTTCAAGGCCACCACCGGCGGGTAGGCCGTGCGCAATGCGGGCAATGGGAATGCCGAACGGCTGGAGAATTTCCACCAAATAATTCGTTGTGGCTTCGCCTTCAACGTCCGCGCTAAGGGCCAAGATAATTTCCGAAGGATTTTCACGTGGCAGCCTTGCAAGCAACTCGGCGATACGAAGTTGGTCTGGCCCGACATGGTCGAGCGGCGCGAGGCGTCCGCCCAGTGAGTGATAGAGGCCATCGAAGGAGCCGGTCCTTTCAATTGGAAGAATATCGGTCGCGTATTGAACGACGCAGATCGCTCGTCCTGTCCGGGCGGGTTGCAGGCAAATCTCGCATAGGTCGCCGGTCGCAAAAAAGCCGCATTGCGTGCAGGGCCGAAGACTCGCAGCGGCAGTGGCTACAGCCTCGGCAAGCTGTGTGGGTCGCGCGTCCTTATTTCCAAGCAGCCACAGCGCCATGCGCTCCGCGCTGCGGGGGCCGATGCCAGGCAGACGACGAAGCTCGCGGGTGAGGGAAAGGAACGAGGACGGATAATCAATCGGCATGCAATGGAAAGTATCACAAACTAGGAGCTCGCCAAGCGACCGTCTTCGATGCGGATCAGACGATTTCCTCGGCGAGACAAGGTCTCATCGTGCGTCACCACCACTAAAGTTCGTCGCTCGCTAGACGCTAAATCAAGCAAGATGCCAATGATGACCTCGCCGGTTTGCGAGTCGAGGTTTCCGGTGGGTTCGTCCGCAAAGAGAATCGCTGGGTCATTGATAAGAGCGCGGGCGATGGCGATGCGCTGTTGCTCGCCTCCACTCAATTCAGCCGGCAAGTGGTCGGCTCGATCGGCGAGTCCGACGCGCTCTAAGAGTTCGCGTGCCCGAGGTTCCGCCGAGCGACCGCCGATCAGTGCGGGGAGAAGCACGTTCTCGAGAGCGGTCAATTCCGGGAGGAGAAAATAGCTCTGAAAAACAAACCCCATGCGACGATTGCGCAGCCGCGCAAGACGATCAGCCCCGAGGTCATAGAGCGAGCTACCCTCGAAAGTCACGCATCCCCCCTCGGGCGTCTCAAGGCCGGCGAGGGTATAGAGCAACGTCGTCTTGCCTGCGCCACTAGCCCCACACAGAAAGACCGAATC
>Ga0163147_10002381_pt1 | contig 26644 bp, 34 predicted proteins | sample OliLakLV19MP6G1_FD_148597 | JGI IMG/M metagenome (GOLD analysis project Ga0163147, IMG submission 148597) | Freshwater microbial mat bacterial communities from Lake Vanda, McMurdo Dry Valleys, Antarctica- Oligotrophic Lake LV.19.MP6.G1 | ecosystem: Environmental > Aquatic > Freshwater > Lake >...
GATTGACGCCAGCGGGAAGTTTGTTTTTCCAGGCTTCATTGATCCCCACACGCACATTTATCTGCCTTTCATGGGTGCTTTCGCGAAGGACAACTACAGTTCCGGCACTCGCGCCGCACTCGTCGGCGGCACGACGACCATTTTCGACATGTGCTGCCCCTCTCGTTCGGAAGAACCGCTGGCTGGTTTCGAGACATGGCTCGCACAAGCGAAAGGCCATGCCTGCTGCGATTATTCCTTTCACATGGGGGTGACGAAATTCGACGAGTCCACACCCGACCAACTTCGTGAGATTGTCGGTCGAGGCATCCAGTCTTTTAAAATCTTTCTCGCCTACAAAGGCGCCTTTGGCATTGACGATAGCGAGCTCTTGCAAGCCCTAAGCCTTGCCCGCGAGTTAGGCGTGATCACGACCGCCCACTGCGAGAACGAAACGCTCATCGCTGCCTTGCAGACGGAGCTTCTCGCTGAGGGAAAAACAGCTCCCCGCTGGCACTACGAGAGCCGTCCCCCTCGCGTGGAAGCAGAGGGCGTGCACCACTTTCTCTCTCTCGCAGAAGTCGCGAGAACACCCGTTTACATTGTGCATCTGAGTTGCCTCGAGGCCCTAGAAGAAGCTATTAGAGCCAGACTCCGAGGGGTAGACGTGCGCATCGAGACTCTTATTTCCTATCTCCTTCTCGACAAAAGCCTCGCCGAAACGCCCGACTTCGAAGGCGCAAAATTCGTCATGTCCCCTCCCCTTCGCGACAAGGCCAATCAAAACATTTTGTGGAATGCCTTGCAACAACGCCTGATTGATACGGTCGGCACCGACCATGCGCCCTTTGATTTCGCCACGCAAAAAAAGATGGGTCTCCACGATTTTACGAAAATTCCCAACGGCATTCCCGCCATCGAAGATCGCGTGAACTTGCTTTATACTTACGGCGTTGCCGCAGGAAAAATAGACATCCATACCTTCGTTGATGTTGCCAGCACAAATGCGGCGAAAATTTTCCATCTCTTTCCTCGCAAGGGAACGATTCAGGTGGGGAGCGATGCAGACATGGTCGTCTTTGACCCCGGCTACCGTGGCACGATCGCCGCTGCACGCCAGACCTCCGCAGTGGACTACAATGCTTTTGAGGGATTTGATCTCCACGGGCGCGCCAGCATCGTGACGCTTCGTGGCCAAGTCGCCGCACGAGATGGAAACTTTATTGGCACGCCAGGCCGCGGCACTTTTCTCGCGAGACCTCGTGGGCAGCGGAACTAAACCCGAGAAGCGTTTTTGACAGGATTAGCAGGATGCAGAAGATTCAAAAAAAAGAAGCTGCACAGGGCTGCTGGCGGGTCGTTTTGTTCACGAACGATATGCACAAGCCAATCCTCTTCAGTCTGTAAATTCCTTGTAATCCTGTGAATCCTGTCAGGAATTCTTCCTTGGGTGTTGGGATTGGCGTTGCACGGGCCGAACATGAAAGCTAGATAAGACTCATGCTAGAAAGTTACGTTCCTGTGCTCGTGCACATCGTGGTGGCCGTGGGATTTGCCACCGTGGCTCTGCTTGCGAATCTTTTTGTGGGGCGTGCCGGACGACGCACCGCGATCAAAGATACCGCATACGAGTGCGGGATGTTGCCAGAGGCCGGGCCACAGCCTCGATTTAGTGTCAAATTTTACCTGGTCGCAATGCTCTTCATCATTTTCGATATTGAAATTGTTTTCATGTATCCGTGGGCCGTCGTCTTCCAGAGTTTCATAGCCGACTATGGCACATCTATCCTCTGGAGCATGCTCAGCTTTGTGACCATCCTCACCGTCGGCTACGTCTACGCGATTAAGAAGGGCGCCCTCGATTGGTCGAATTAGCCACGGTATCGAGAAGCCTGCGGTGATTCACCACATTGCCCTCTTCCGACTGGCTGCCACCGTAGAGCCTGCGAAGATCGAGTGGATGATGCGCGAGGTACGCATGCATCTGCTGAAAATCTCCCATGTGCGCGCCATCCGTTGCGGCCACAATCCCGATCCCTCCGCCGAGTGGACGTTCTTCTTCACGGCCGATCTCGACTCCGCCGATAGACACAAAGCCTTTGTCGTAGACCCTCATCTGGCAGCCTTCCTCGACCGAGTCGTGAGCCCGAATATCACCGCTCAACTCGTCTCTTGCTTCGAGACCGACGCAGGCGATAACCCGCTCTTCTGGTAGCATCATCTGAAGGCGCAAAAGCATGGAGGCTAAGTCCGAATGGTGGATGAGAGCGTCTGACATTCAGGGCTAGCGCACGCGTTGCGACTCGAAAAGATTCTCCACTTCGCTTGCGGTGCATACGGGCAGCGTGGATACTTCGTCAAATGTTTGTGCGTGTGTTGCCCGACCAAGCCGCTGGGCGTCTGCTTGATTACCGAGTGCCGGAGGCACTCCTTGCGAGCGTAGGAGTCGGCTCGATTGTCAAGGTGCCCGTGCGCACAAGGCTACTTACGGCTACGGTCATCGAGATGCTGGAACAGTCCGACGTGCGCGGTTTGCGTGACTTGGTGTCGCTGGTGGGTGACAAGCCGATGATTCAGCCTGCGCTACTCGACCTGGCGAAGTGGATGGCGGACTACTACTGCTGTCCGCTCGAGGTCTCCTTGCGAAGTATGCTGCCTGTGGCTGTGCGTGACGGTCTTGTGAGCAAAAAGACGCGACAAGCAGTAAAAATGGCTCGCGACGTTTCCGAGGAGGAAATTGCTGCACTCGCGGCAAGGGCTCCACGGCAAGCCGATGCCCTCCGCGCCGTGCAGGCGAGTGAGACGCCCCTTCTCGTCAGTGCGGCGGCCGAGGCGGCAGGAGTCGCTGAGGCTGTCTTTCGGAGCCTAGAGAAGCGCGGCCTCGTAGTGATCGAGCCGATGGCGATCGCTCGCGATCCCTACGCCGAGCGGTTCCTCGCCTCCGAGGGAGTCGTCCTCAATGCGGAGCAAACTCTGGCCATGAAGTCCGTCGTGTCGGCGATGGATGAAAAGCGAAAGCCGATTCTCCTCTTCGGCGTCACGGGTTCTGGCAAAACAGAAATCTATCTGCGTGCGATCCAACATGCTCTCGATATCGGAAAAACCGCGCTCGTTTTAGTTCCAGAAATCGCCCTGACGCCGCAAACCGTTGAGCGCTTCAAATCCCGCTTTTCCGAAATCCAAGAAACGATTGCCGTCCTACATAGTCATCTTTCTGAGGGCGAACGGCACGACGAATGGCACAAGATCCGCAATGGTTTTGCTCGTGTCGTAATCGGCGCGCGGAGTTCAATTTTTGCACCCGTCGAGAACCTTGGAATCATTATTGTGGATGAAGAACACGAGACTTCCTACAAGCAGGATGAGGCGCCCCGCTACCATGCACGCGACATGGCCGTGCTGCGCGCACACCGTGAAGGCGCAGCCGTCGTGCTCGGCAGTGCCACGCCATCACTCGAAAGTTGGCACAATGCGACGACCGGAAAATATGAACTGGTAAGGCTCGACCAACGCGTGGATGACAAGAAAATGCCGATCGTTCGCGTGCTCGATCTCCGCCAACAAGCGCGGAGCGGAGGTGGAGAGGGCGGCATCCTCTCGAAGCCATTACGCGAAGCGCTGGAGGGTCGCCTAGAACGCGGCGAGCAGTCATTGCTTTTTCTCAACCGGCGCGGCTTCGCGACATCCATGGTTTGCGAGGCTTGTGGCTACGTGAGTATGTGCCCGGATTGCAGCGTAGCCCTCACGTATCACCGAGCGGCAGAAAAGTTAATCTGCCACATTTGTGGCCATTCGGAACGAGCCCCCAAGAAGTGCCCAAAGTGCGACGATCCTCGGATTCGAAATAGCGGAGTCGGAACACAAAAGATCGAAGAGTCTCTCCAAGGTATCTTCCCAAAAGCGCGCATCGCTCGCATGGATGCCGACTCGATGACGCGAAAAGACTCCTATCGCGTGACTCTTGGTGCCTTCAAGGAGGGGAAGATTGATATTCTCGTAGGCACCCAGATGATTGCAAAGGGCCTCCACTTTCCTAATGTGACGCTCGTGGGAATCGTGAATGCCGACCTTGGCCTGCACCTGCCGGATTTCCGAGCCGGGGAACGGACTTTCCAGCTCCTCACTCAGGTAGCAGGCCGCGCGGGTCGTGGAGAAATGGAGGGAGAAGTGCTCGTTCAAACGTTTACGCCGTTCAGTCCTTCGATCCAGTTTGCCCGCCATCACGACTACGAGGGCTTTATGGAGCAAGAAATGGATTTTCGCCGGCAGTTGGGCTATCCGCCCTACGGCCGAATGGTCATGATTACCGTGCGAGGCATCATGCGGGAACGCGCGGAATTCTGTGCTCAGACGCTCGCTCGGAAGCTCAAGGGAACCGGCTCGGGAAACGTTATTGTTGGCGAAGCAGTGCCAGCACCCTTAGAAAAAGCGAAGACTTTTTACCGCTACCAAGTCTCGCTGCGCGGAAGCTCTTCATTGTCCATGTCGCGCCTCGTGCGCACAGTTCTGGATACTTTGCCAATGCCTGAAGATGTTTTTGTCGCGGTGGATGTTGATCCCTTACATCTTCTGTAACACACAGAAACCTCAATGAACGTCCACCCTGTCATTCACTTTTTTGGGAAAGCGATGATTCGCCTCGTGCTTATCCTTGTGTTTCTGGGGATCCCCGTGGGGACCTACGTGCTGCGGCATCATGGTATTGGCTTTGGTGCGAAAGAGGCATTGGGGAGGGCGCTGAGTGGGCCCGCTCTGCACGTCGAGATCGGTCGCCTTGCTCTAGATCCCTTCGCGGGATTGCTCGCTCACAATATTGTCATCCACCAGGGAGAGCGCACTCTCGCGCAAATCAGCGACCTCGCGCTCTCGCTGAATTTGAGCGAACTGGCTTCAGGCAAGATCGTCGTGGATAAACTCGGCCTCGCAAACGCCCGCGTGTCCATCCCCATACAGGATGCCGAGGGTGAATGGCACCTTGATCTGGTCGAGGTCAACGCCGAAATCATCATCCTCGGTGCGCAGCTTCGACTGAGTCGCTTCGAGGGTCTTCTGAGTGGCATTCGGGTGCGACTGACAGGTCAGTTTTCCAATCACACTTCCCTCAGCTTTGAGAGAAAGGAGCAGAGCACCAAGGAGAAAGAAGCCACGGCCGACTTGAAGGCTCTCCTCAGAAAAGTCTCGCAACTGCGATTTCCAGAAGGGCCGCCGCTTTTGACATGCGAGATTGATGCAGACCTTGCAAACGCGAAATCTCTTCGTATCCAGAATCTCACCTTCCGCAGCGGCGTGGTGCAGGGTGATAAGTGGGCCTTTCAAGAACTCGACCTTCGCGGCAGCTACGATGCTGGTCTCTTGCAAATTCCCACCTTCTTGCTGCGCGACCACGAGGGCGCGCTTGAGATTTCGGGCGAGTGGAATCGGATCCAGTCCACGGCAGAGATTTCCCTTCTTTCCACCCTCCAGCCGGCACCCCTTCTCAAGGCTTTTGTTCCTGCAAGCTCGTTCCTCCAGAGACTGAGCTTCGAATCATCACCGCAAGTCGAAGCGCGCGTCACCGCCGACCTCTCAGGCGGGCGCCCATCCATCCGTGCGACCGGCTCATTTCTTTCGGAAAAAGTCACCGCGGGGACGACTCTTCTCACCAACTTAGCGTGCGACTTTGCTTGGAAAGAAGGTGTTCTTTACGCACGCGATATTTCTGCCTCGGCAGGGGGTGGCACGTTGACTGCCGAAGTCTGGGTGGCCAAGGATGACGTGCGCCTGAATGCCCAGAGCACCATTCCTCCCACCGCGCTGGCAGGGCTTCTTGACGAAAAAGCCCGAGAATTTATTCAGCAGATGGAATTCAAAGACCTCCCAAACCTTAGCGTGAAGCTGCGCGGCCGGAAATTTACTTTTGAGGAACTGAGCGGCACGGGAAAACTTCAGATCGGCCGCACCGCCATGCGTGGCTCATGGCTCGATACAGGAACGGCAGACTTCGAATTGGCGGATCGTTGCTTCACCTACAAAAACCTCCTCCTCACAAGGGGCGCAGGCCGCGGCACCGGAACTTTTGCTTACGACATCGGAAGGCAAGAAGCGCGCCTCGAGAATGTCCGTTCGACCCTCATGCCTGCCGATGTCCTTATGTGGGTAGATCCCAAGATTGCCGAGGCTCTCAAGCCCTACCGATTCCGCACTGCGCCCTCAACCATCGTGCAAGGCATGGCCCACCTAAAGGATGCGACCAAAAACAATCTCACGATCTCTCTCAATGCTCCCGGTGGCCTTGACTACGACCTCCTAGGAAAAACTCTGCACATCGGCAAGACCATCGGGAAAGTCAACGTCGCCGGCACGCGCGTTCTCGCCGACATCCAGCGAGCAGCACTCATGGGTGGCAATGTTAGTCTGCGGGCGAATGTATCCATTGATGAAAAAAATCCGGTTTTCGGCGCCGACGTGCGTCTGAGTCGAGTAAACTTTGCCCAACTCACCGATCTCTATTTTAAATACAACGACTCGAAAGGCGTCATGAGTGCGAACTACAAATTCGATGCCACGATTGGAAAAGAAAACCTCATGGTCGGAGAAGGAAGTCTGCGCGTCGAAGACGGCAACGTCTTTGCGATTCCAATCCTAGGTCCATTCTCAGAAATTCTCGGCGCGATCCTGCCCGGCAGCGGCTATCAAAAAGCGCGAGAAGCAACCGCCGATTTCACCGTCGCCAACGAGGTCATCAACACAAGCGGCCTTGTCATCGAGGGCTCGGGATTCAGCATGATCGGCTCCGGCGACATCTTCTTCATGACCAGTAAGCTCGATATGAGCATGCGGATCAATGCGCGCGGAATTCCCGGCATTGTTCTGTATCCCGTCAGCAAGCTCTTCGAATACGCATCCACTGGCACCGTCGCCAACCCCGAGTGGCGACCAAAAATTATCCCCCGCTTCAAAGCTGACACCCCCATTAACCCCATCACCCCCAAGCCGCGAGGACGATAAAAGGTGCACGACATGGATTTGCCATATGAGAGCGAGCTGGCTATATCATTCCTCGAAATCAATTCAAGATTCCTCAGACAATCGGCTACCTACACCCTGAATCCATGACCGAACGCGTCCGCCAACAACTTGCTAGTCTAAACTCTCACCTCTCTGCAAAACGCGGCGAGATCATGCTGGCATGGCGGGCCTCCTCGGATGCCGACCCAGAGCAGACGACCGCCGATGCGCTCACGCGCTCGCAGTTCAACGACCACATTCCACAAGTCCTCGAGGCACTCGAAGGCAAGCTAGCAGCACGACCCGGTAGCCCTAGCGACGTCGCTTCAGACGACAAACAGAAGACCGAAGAAGCCAAGCACGGGCTCCATCGCTGGCAGCAAGGGTACCGCCTTCGCGAAGTCACGCGAGAGTGGGGCCACCTCCATTCATGCCTCAGCGGAGAGGTCGAAATATTTATCAAAGAAAATCCCGATATTGATCCTCTCACCGTCGCCGAAGCACACCAACAATTGCTCAGCTTGGTGAATAATGCGGTGAATGAAAGTCTGGCCCAATATGTGCGTATGGATAAAGAAGCCGCAGCCAGTAGAGCCCACGATCTGGAACGAGCCATAGCCGAGCTAGAGGAAGTAGGCAGGCAGCGAGGACATCTCATCCGTCAAGCCGTGCACGATCTCGGCGGCAGCGTGCAGGCTGTTACTTCTGCGGCTTCCATGTTAGGCTTTGCCAAGCTCCCCGATGAACAGAGGGAGAGTATGGCTGGGACGATCGAGCGTGGTGTCAAATCCCTCCGAATGATGCTCGGTGAGCTCATGACCCTCGCTCGACTCGAAGCAGGTCAAGAGGAACGAAAAGTTGCCCCCTTCAATGCAGCTGACACGCTCAGCGAGCTTTGCGCAGTTTCCAAGAACTTCGCTCAAGAGCGCGGGCTCTTTTTGAACAGCAAAGGCCCGCAGGATTTGCAGGTCGAGGGCGACCGCGACAAGCTGCACCGCATCACACAGAATCTCTTGCTCAATGCCCTCAAATACACTCAACAAGGCGGCGTCACTGTATCGTGGGGCAGAGAGCAAACCGAGCATTGGTGGGTCATGGTGCAAGACAGCGGGCCCGGCCTCCACGGTGGCTCCGCTAGACCTGTAATTAACGAGCTCAAGCAGGCCACGCAAATGGCTGACGACGGGCATACCCGAGAATCGCCGCCGGTCGCCAAGCCCGCAGAAGCCGCCTTCTCTCAAAGTTCCGCTCCCGGTGAAGGCATCGGCCTCGCCATCGTAAAAAGACTCTGCGACTTACTAGATGCCAGCATCGAAGTCACCAGCTCTCCAGAACAAGGCACTACGTTCCGGGTCCTTTTTCCCCTAATCTACGAGAAGAGCTGACCCACGCGGGCGCAACCATACACTGAGATTCGCTAGCATGGACCACTTTTTGACCCCTTTTCCAGAGTTTTGGAGGCGGGCCTCGCGGTGACATGCTCGACGCTGAACTATTGATCGGGTAAGGATAGCGAGTGGAGCCACTTTATTTTTAGGACATCCAAAACGATGCCGGGATACGATGTGTTTGTAATTATGAAACATTTCCTAGCAACCACTCTCGGTATCACCGCCTCCGCAGCTGTCCTCCTCGTTGGATGCGACAACAGAAAACCTACAGTCGTTGAACGGCCGATTGCTGCGACTTCCAATTTCGAGACAACTATTCTCGGCACTGCCATAGATGCATATATCGCTTCTCCAACTCCAGCCATGGCAAGTGCGGTAGACCAGGCGTTTTCCGAAATTGATGGCGAGATCGCCGAGCTCGATCAACAGGTCGCCACAGGAACCGGGGCCGATCGCAGCGAAGCTAGTACCAAAGCGGATAATCTTCGCGCCTATCGGAACAAAGAAAGTCTTCGCTACACAGAAGCTCAACTCAGAGCCAAGGCGGCCTCGGTGAAAACTGACGCCATGGAACTCGGTGACCGCGTCGAGGAAAGTGCTCGTAAGGCTGGGGAAAATGTCAAAGAAGGCGTGGGGGATGCAGTGGACGCTGTTCGCAAAAACCTGCCCTAGTCCGAACTACGCAGCCCGAGGCCAAACCGATAAGAGCCTCACGCACAGAAACCAAAAAGGGACACGGACTTGCGTCCGTGCCCCCTTTTTCTTGGGAGGGAAATTGAAGTGAAGATTGTTGTTTGGTCGGCCGGAAAACGCCTATCGCGAGTAAAGTTCGACCACGAGTTGCTCGTTGACGATCGGATTGATTTCTTCGCGGCTCGGTATACGAACTACACTACCGGAGAGATTTTCCTTGTCAACAATAAGCCACTCAGGGACAGGGGCTATTTGGGTTAGCTCGACGCCTTTAAGTCCAAGACGTTTGGATTTCTCACCAGCCTTAATGCCGATCAGATCGCCGGGCTTCACATTCATGGAAGCGCAATCGGTCTTGCGGCCGTTCACGGTCACGTGCCCATGGGCTACCATTTGCCTAGCACCACGAAGGGTTTTTGAGAAACCCATTTTTTGCACGACATTGTCCAAGCGGGTTTCGAGCAGCTGGAGCAGAATAACGCCGGTAACACCGCGCCGCGTGCTTGCAATGTGGAAATAGCGCCGGAATTGGCGCTCTAGCACGCCATATTGGTGGCGGAGCTTTTGCTTCTCTGCGAGCGCGATCGAGTATTCGCTCTGCTTGCGACGAGATCCCTTGGGGCCGTGCTGGCCGGGGGGGTAGTTTTTGTTTTCGAACGCTTTGGGCGATCCGCTGATCAGCACGCCGAGGCGGCGGCTGACTTTTGTTTTGGGTCCTGTATAACGAGCCATGATTTTTTAATTCAGTTGAGTTGGGAAAGTGAAGGAGGGGCGATCAGACGCGGCGTTGTTTTGGTGGGCGGCATCCATTATGCGGCACGGGCGTCACATCCCGAATCATGCTCACTTCGAGTCCGATGGCTTGCATCGCACGCACGGCGGACTCACGTCCGGCTCCGGGACCCTTCACACGCACTTCTACTTCCTTGAGGCCGTGGCCCATGGCTTGGCGACAGGCATCCTGAGCGACCATTTGGGCGGCATAGGCGGTGCTTTTGCGCGATCCCTTAAATCCACACTTGCCAGCACTTGACCATCCAAGAACGCTGCCTCGGAGATCAGTAATGCTGATGATCGTGTTGTTGAAGCTGGCTTGCACGTGGGCAATGCCTTGCACAATATTCTTACTGCCCTTTGCCTTAACAATCTTGATCGGCTCAATGGCGTCGTCCAAAGAAATGCTAATTGGTGCCGGCGCGGCAGCGGGTGCGGCGGCGGCTTTGGCACCCTTGGCTTTTTTCGGGGCCTTCTCTTTCACAGCCGCCACGGGGGTTGCAGTCGCTTCCGTTGGGGCGCTTGGCACTACGGCTTCCGCGGCAGGTGTAGGGGCCTCCGTTTGCGCTGCAGGCTCCGAGGCTTCAGCCACTGGTGGAGCGGGAACCGGCGCAGGTGTTTCACTGGGCGCGGTCGTCACAGGTTTCTTTTTGGCCGCTGGCTTCGGCTTTACGGGCGCAGCAGTTTCGTCTTTGGGAATTTCGTCAGCCATAGGGATAGATTATTATTTGGACTTGGCGTCTTTCGCGCGGGCGACACCGACAGTTTTGCGTGGGCCCTTGCGTGTGCGGGCATTGGTGGATGTGCGCTGTCCGCGCACGGGGAGGCTCCGACGATGGCGGATGCCTCGGTAGCAATTAATTGCTTGGAGCCGTTTCAGATTACCTTGAACTTCGCGTCGCAGGTCGCCCTCGATCGCGATCTTGTTCGCATTGATTGCGTGGATGATGGCATTGAGCTGCTCAGGCGAGAGATCTTTCGCGCGGGCATTCGGATCAATGTTGGCTTGTTCAAGGACTTTCGCTGTGTTGCTCGGTCCCATGCCATAAATGTATGGCAGGGAAGCTTCGATGCGTTTGTCGCCGGGGATATCTACTCCAAGTAAACGGGGCATAAATTTGCGGATTTGGGAAAAAGTTGCGGAACGTGGGGTTTAACCTTGTTTCTGTTTGTGGCGTGGGTTCACGCAGACGACGCGCACGACGTTCTTTCGGCGCACGATTTTACACGATTCACAGAGGCGTTTGACGGAGGCTCGGACTTTCATTTTCTTTTGTAGGGCTGGTTGTTCTGATGTTCGTTTTTGTGCCGGTAGGTAATGCGGCCTTTGGTGAGGTCGTAGGGGGACATCTCCACCATGACTTTATCGCCTGGAAGAATGCGAATGAAGTGCAAACGCATTTTTCCAGAGATGTGTGCAAGAATACGATGCCCATTCGCCAGTTCTATTCGGAACATGGTATTTGGCAGCAATTCGACAACCTTTCCGTCTACTTCAATAGCGTCTTTCTTGGCCATGTCAATACTTCGGGTTGGTTGTCTGTGACGAGAACGGTGTGTTCAAAATGGGCGGAGAGCATGCCGTCTGCGGTGACGGCTGTCCACTTATCTTCGAGGATACGAATTTTTGCCTTACCCATGTTAATCATAGGCTCGATGGCGATGGTCATCCCGGCCTTAAGACGGGGGCCGGTGCCGCGTTTTCCAAAATTAGGAATTTGCGGATCTTCGTGAAGGTGGCGTCCGACACCATGTCCTACAAACTCTCGGACAATACTGTATCCATTCGCGGTCGCTTGAGATTCTACAAAGTGAGAAATATCGCCCACGCGAATCCCTGGACACGCCATGGCCACGGCATCGTTTAGGATACGCTCAGTGACAGTGAGCAAGCGCTCGGCGGCTGGGTCAATAATTCCGACGGGAATAGAAATGGCATTATCGCCAATAAATCCATCTCGAATGACTCCGACGTCAAGTTTCACAATGTCGCCATAGGCGATGCGGCGCGTGCTGCCGATGCCGTGAACGATTTCATCGTTTATGCTGATGCAAATATGGCCTGGAAATTTTCGATAGCCTAGGAACGCGCTGCGCACTCCGGCCTCCGACATAGCTTGCGATGCTGCGTGGTCTATTTCGGCCGTCATCACGCCCGGAGCCACGCGGTCGGTCAAAGCATTGAGAATCAGTGCCGCAGACTCCCCCGCGAGGCGCATTTTCTGGATCTCATGCGGCTGCTTGATAATAATCATGCGGCCTCCTTCATATCTTGGTAGAGCGATTGAAAAACTTCATCGCGAGTCAGCGTGACATTAATCGTCTTCAGGATACCCGCTTTTTCGTAGTATTCCACCACGGGGCCTGTCTGTGAGTGGTATTGCTTCAGGCGATGGTTGAGAGCCTCTTCGGTATCGTCGTTTCGTCGCGCTAGGACGCCGCCACATTGCGGGCAGGGAGTCGAGAGCGTTACGCCATGGAAGGCTTCGTTAAAGACGGCGCCACAATCTTGGCAGGTGAGTCGCCCCAGCATGCGTGCGCGGATTTCGTCCTCTGGAAGCTCCAAGAGATAGGCAACATCCAGCGGGAGGCCGCGATCGGCTAGCGCTTTTTCAAAGGATGTGGCTTGCCCAAGTGTGCGGGGAAATCCATCGAGAATAAAGCGAGTGCGACCTTGGAGCCATTGGCTGACAACGCGCAACGCGAGTTCATCGGGAAAGAGGAGGCCGCGGCTGGTGAAGGCGTCGGCTTGGGCGCCAATTTCACTTCCCTTCACCCGCTCTTGGCGGAGCATGGCACCGGTGGATGTGTAGGGAATTCCAAAGGCTGCCCCCAAGAGGGAGGCTTGCGTGCCCTTTCCAGATGCGGGCGGGCCTAAAAGCACGATGCGGTTTTTCAAATGTCTCGGTGCTTAGCTTTTCGTTGCAAGATAGATCGTGACCCCGGTGATCACAAGAATCGCAAGCGCGACATACATCCAGACCAGAGTCTGATCGTTGAGCATATTTCCGCTGCCCATGCGCTGATCCCGATTCCCGCGGATGCGTCCTTTGCGGAGAAACCCATCATAGTGTCTTTGTAGCAGATGCGTTTCAACTTGGCGCATCGTATCAAGGACGACACCCACAATAATCAGAAGTCCTGTGCCTCCGAAAAACTGCGCCGTCATGTAGGGCACTTGCATCCACTGTGTGAGCATCTGAGGGATCACAGCAATAATTGTGAGAAAGAAAGCACCAGCGAAGGTCAACCGCGTCATCGTATAGTCTAGAAAATCTGCCGTGGGCTTCCCTGGACGAACTCCTGGGATGAAACCTCCATACTTCTTGAGATCGTCGGCGATTTGCACGGGGTGGAATTGCGTAGCAACCCAGAAGTAGCTGAAGAAAAAGATCATGATGGCGAAGAGCACGTAATGCGCCCAGCCATACGTGAGTTGCTCGGCCAGAGCCTGCGCCCACCGCTGGCCCGGGAATGCCATGTTAAAGATCGTCGAGGGAAAGAGCAGGATCGCCTGCGCGAAGATGATCGGCATTACGCCTGCATAATTCACCTTCAGGGGCATGTATTGCGTCTGGCCGCCATAGACTTTTCGGCCGACCACGCGCTTGGCGTATTGGATATTGACTTTTCGCAGCGCTTGCGTGACGGCAATTACTGCCGCGATCACAAAAATCAGGAAGGCCACCATGAGCACTAAGACCACGGGACTGACCGCTGACGCTTCTCCGCTTGCAGGGACAAATGTCCGCCACGCTTGAATGAGGCCCGCAGGCAACTGCGCGAGGATGCCTACGGCAATAATCAGCGACATCCCATTTCCAATACCCCGATCCGTGATTTGATCACCGATCCACATAAGCAGCATAGTGCCAGCTGTCATGGTGATGATGATGTTCATCTGGAACAGGGGGCCGGTGGCAGTGACCAGCGGCATGCCTAGACGATTGATCGTCTCCATGATCCCTGGCAAAAACGGATTTTGCATGGGATTCTCGAACGAACGAGCAAGAAGATAACCTTGAAAAATACAAAGCGCGATCGTCGTATAGCGCGTGTATTGCATGATTTTCTGCCGTCCGCCGTCTTCGCGAGAGAGTTTGCTAAGCCTCGGCAAGACAGCCGTAAGCAGCTGCATCATGATAGATGCGCTAATATAGGGCATCACGCCAAGAGAGAAGATGGCGCAGTTCGACAAGGCACCACCGCTGAAGAGATTAAACAGTGCAGCCACCCCACCCGTAGACGCTTCGCCTGCGCGATCAATAAACCACTGGCGGAGAACTTCCGCGTTCACGCCAGGTGCCGCAATGGCGGAACCTGCACGCACCACGACAATCATCGCCAGCGTGAAGAGCACTCGCGCACGGAGCTCCGGAATCTTAAAGATGTTTGCGAAAGCAGCAATCATGGGCGGGCAGGCAGCGAAAGCTGGGTATTACTGAGCAACTTTCACAGGCATCAAAATAGCCTTGCCGCCAGCAGCTTCGATCTTAGCGAGCGCCGTCGCACTGATCTCGTCCACTTGGACAGTCAGGGCCTTGGCGATCTCGCCGCGACCAAGAATTTTGATTCCATCGAATCGTCCATTAACGAGGCCAAGTGTGCGGAGGGCTTCCTCATTCACGGTATCACCAGCAGCGAAATGCTTTTCAAGTGCGTCAAGATTGACGACGCCGTAATGGATTTTAAATGCGGCATTCGTAAAGCCACGTTTTGGCAACCGCCGGTAAATGGGCATTTGGCCGCCTTCAAATCCGGGGCGAATCGAGCCGCCGGAGCGGGCTTTCTGACCCTTGTGGCCCTTACCCGAAGTCTTGCCCTTGCCGGAACTTTCACCAATACCGAGGCGCTTGCGGCGGTGCTTGGCACCGGGGTTAGGTTGTAAATTATGGAGTCTCATGAGAATAGAATTAGGCCGCAGTTGGCTCGCCTAGCACGGTTTCCGTAGGAACCGTTTTTGGGCGTAGTGTCTTGCCGCGAAGTTGGAAAATTTGTTCTTTCGGACGGAGCTGCAAGAGCGCAGCGATCGTCGCATGCACCACATTAGCGTGGTTGCTGGAGCCGAGAGACTTTGCTAGCACGTCGCGAATTCCTGCGGCTTCGATGACAGCACGCACCCCACCGCCAGCAACGACACCAGTGCCCGGCGAAGCAGGACGCAACAGCACGCGGCCTCCACCGAATTCGCCGATCACTTCGTGCGGAATGGTGTTTTCGTGAATGGCAACTTTCACCATTTTCTTTTTAGAAGCGTCCGTGGCCTTGCGAATGGCTTCGCTGACCTCATTGGCCTTACCGAAACCGACACCAATCTTTCCCTTTTGGTTTCCGGCGACGATGAGGGCACTGAAGCTGAAGCGACGACCGCCTTTGACAACTTTGGCACAGCGGTTAATGAACACGACTTTTTCCGTGAACTCTTTCGGTTCCTTCGGACTATCCGAGTGGTTATTGCGTTTATCTCTATGTTTCGGAGGCATGGTATTGGTTCGTTTGTTAAAATTCGAAGCCGCTCTCGCGAGCTGCGTCCGCAAGGGCCTTCACTTTGCCGTGGTATTTAAAGCCACCGCGATCGAAGACGACTTTGGTGATGTTCTTGGCCTGCGCGCGTTCCGCAACAAGTTTGCCAACTTTCTGTGCCGTCACGACATTCGCCCGGCGGTTGACATCACCCGCCAGATCCTTCTCCGTCGTGTTGACAGAAACGAGCGTGATTCCATCGCGGTCGTCAATGACTTGGGCTGTGATATGGCGACCAGAGAAGTGGACGCTGAGACGAGGACGTTCGGGCGTGCCGGCAAGTTTCTTGCGCAGGCGGGTATGGCGGAGTTTGCGTTTGTCGGTGGCTGACATGATTTTATTGGACGGTTTTGCCTTCTTTGCGGCGGACTTTTTCTCCGGCGTAGCGGACACCTTTGCCTTTGTAAGGCTCTGGTGGATAGAATGCTCGAATATCGGCAGCGCATTGGCCCACGAGGTGCTTGTCAATGCCTTCGATCGAAATCTTGGTATTGTCAGCCACGGTGATCTTAATGTTTTCCGGAATCGAGAAGAGAATGGGATGGGACTTGCCGAGATTCAAATTCAGGTTTTGGCCTTGCACGGCGGCCTTGAATCCAACGCCTTGGATTTCGAGATCGCGTTTAAATCCTTCACTGACGCCGATAACCATATTGGCGACCAGCGCACGCGACAATCCGTGCAATGCGCGGACTTGGCGTGTCTCGTTATCGCGGAGGATCGAGACGTCAGATCCTTCGATGCGAGCTTTGATAGCGGCGGGCAGAGTCCATGCGAGCTTACCCTTGGGGCCTTCGACAGCCACAGCACCTGTGGATGAGACAGCCACGGTGACTTTCGCGGGGAGTGTAATTTTTTTGTTTCCGATGCGTGACATGGTGATTACCAGATGTAGGCGAGGACTTCGCCCCCGACCTTTTGTTTGCGGGCTTCATGACCCGAGAGCACACCCCGGGGCGTGCTGAGGACGGCGATACCCATGCCGCCAAGGACGCGGGGAATTTCATCAACACCAACGTAACGTCGGAGGCCCGGACGGCTGATGCGCTTAAGGCCGACGATCGCGCTGACCTTATTTACGAAGCGAGTGCGAACTTTCAGTTGCGGGTGCTTGCCTGTCGTGTCGAGTTCGAAGTCTTGGATGTAGCCTTCTTTCTTGAGAATGGCAGCCACATCGCTCTTCATTTTGGAGTAGGGCATCACAAATTCTGCTTTCCGCGCGCTAGCGGCGTTGCGGATACGAGTGAGCATGTCAGCTATAGGATCGTTCATGGTTGGGATTCGGCAGCGGGTGCGACCTCAGGTTTGGTTGGAGATTTTTTCGCCTTATCGGCAAATGGCATGCCTAGCTCGGTAAGCAGCGATTTGGCTTCCTCATTCGTGGCCGCCGTGGTGACGATCGTGACATCGAAGCCGATATTGCGCTTAATGCGATCAAGTTCGATTTCCGGAAAAATGGATTGGTCTGTGACACCTAGAGTGTAGTTGCCATTCCCGTCAAACGCCCGCGTGGACACGCCACGAAAATCGCGAATGCGGGGAAGTGCCGTCTTGATGAGACGTTCGAGGAACTCATACATCATGCGGCCACGAAGGGTGACCTTTGCTCCAATCGCTTGGTTGTCGCGCAGCTTAAAGTTGCTGATCGCTTTCTTGGAGCTCGTGGTCGCTGGCTTTTGACCAGTGATTGTCGTAAGTTCCGACTTGGCAATTTCGAGCGCCTCCTTGACATCTGGGGCGGAGCCAACGCAGGTATTGACGACAACCTTCGAGACTTTTGGCACCTCGTGGATGTTCTTGTAGCCGTGTTTTTCCTGCATGGCAGGGATAATGCGGCTCTTATATTCGGTGAAAAGTTCTGGTTCTTGAGTCATAGCTCGGAGCGGGTTGTTGGCGAAGTGCGCTTAAGCAGCTTTCTTGCCGGTCTTGTTTACGGGAGCCTTCTCTAAGACTTTCACGTTGGAAATATGCAGTGGCCCCTCACGCTCGATGATGGCACCGTTCGGTTGGTCTTGGCTCTTGCGTTGATGTTTCTTGATCATGCGGACACCCTCAATGATTACTTGGGCCTTCGTCGCCTTGATCTCTAGGACCTTGCCGGTCGAACCGGTGTGGTTTCCGGATATGACCTCGACGAGATCCCCACATCGGACATGGAATTTTGGGCGGCTCATAGGACCTCCGGTGCAAGCGAAATAATTTTCATGAAGTTCTTCTCTCGGAGTTCGCGGGCCACCGGGCCAAAAATGCGCGTTCCACGGGGATTGCTGTCTTTATCAATAATGACAATAGCGTTGTTGTCGAAGCGGAGGTAGGAACCATCATCGCGACGCACAGGTTGGCGAGTGCGAACGACAACAGCGCGGACCACGTCGCCTTTCTTCACTGTGCCGCCGCTTGAGGCTTCTTTCACGTTGGCAGTGATAATATCGCCAACACGGGCGTCAGGCGTGGCTTTGCCAATGACACCAATCATCGTGGCCATGCGGGCACCGGTATTGTCGGCAACATCGAGTCGGGAGCGGATCTGGATCATGGCGTTTTCTAGTGTTTAAGGACTTCCACAAGGCGCCAGCGCTTGAGGCGACTTAGCGGACGTGTTTCCATAATGCTCACGCGATCGCCAATCTTGGCTTCGTTCTTCTCGTCGTGAGCGTGGAATTTTGTGATGTGTTTTGTGATTTTACCAAATTTCGGATGCGGCACGCGGGTGATCGCACGAACTACGATGGTCTTATCCATCTTATCGGATACAACTTCGCCTACGCGAGTTTTACGCAGGGTGCGCTCGCGAGCGGGAGTTGTCGGAGCAATGGGGATTTCAGTTTCGATGCTCATTTGGTGCTGGCAGAACCTTGTGTTTTCGTGGTCAGGATTGTCTCAACGCGGGCAATATTCCGACGCAAGTTGTGGAGCATGTGGGGCTTTTCAAGGCGCCCACTTTGTTGCTGGATTCGGAGGTTGAAAATTTCCTCCCGCATTTCACGCTTTTTCGCCACGAGTTCCTTGGCGGTAAGTTCTTTAATATCGGCAATCTTCATAAAAAAAAGTGTTAGACCCCAGCGTGGTGCCGAGCGATAAAGCGCGTGCGGACGGGTAGCTTATTGGCGGCAAGGCGCAGAGATTCGCGCGCAACTGTCTCGGACACACCATCGAGTTCAAACAAAATATTTCCGGGTCGAACCGTTGCTACCCAATATTCGGGCTGGCCTTTGCCCTTACCCATTCGTGTTTCCGGCGGACGAGCTGTTACAGATTTGTCAGGAAAAATTCGAATCCACAGCTTTCCCTTTCGCTTCATATTGCGAGTCAAGGCTACGCGGGCAGCTTCAATCTGTGTATTGGTGATCCAAGCCCGGTCAAGGGTTTGGAGTCCGAATTCTCCGAAATCAATGCGGAGATTGCGTGAAGCAAGACCCTTGCGGCTTCCGCGTTGGGTCTTGCGGTATTTCACGCGTTTGGGCATCAGTGGCATGGGGCTTGTCTTCTTTTAAGGTTAAATTTTGGTTCGCTATGCGGTCGCGGCTGCTGCTGCGACTTCCTCGGGTGTAGGAGGAGCGAGAGGGCGCCGCGCTTCAGCGGTTTCTGCCTCGGTGGGTTCTTGCTTCTTACAAATCCAACATTTGATGCCGATTTTTCCTGCAATCGTCTCAGCTTCGGTAAAGCCATAGTCAATCGGAATACGGAGTGTGTGCAAAGGAACTTTCCCTTCACGATACCACTCGGTTCGAGCAATTTCCGCCCCACCAAGCCGACCGGATGCGCGGATCTTAATTCCGAGCGCCCCTTGTTCCATCGTGATTTGCACGGCACGCTTCATCGCACGGCGGAACGAAATGCGACGTTCCAATTGGGAGGCCACGTTCTCAGCTACAAGCTGCGCATCGAGGTCGGGGCTTTTGATTTCCACGATGTCAATTTTCACGGACTTCCCGCCAGCGAGGTCGCTGACTTCCTTCGTCAGGTTCTCGATTTCCGAGCCCCTGCGCCCGATGACGACGCCTGGACGCGCGGTGTGAATGGTCACGCGCACGCTATTCCATGCGCGTTCAATCACGATACGAGCGACAGCGGCTTGCTTGAGCTTTTTCTTAAGTGTCGTGCGGATCTGCGTGTCGGCGAAGAGGTAGTCGGCAAAGTCTTTACGTGAGGCATACCAGCGAGAGCCCCAATCACGAGAGATGGGGAGGCGGAAACCGATTGGATTTACTTTTTGTCCCATGGCTTATTCTTTGGTTTCCACCACAGGGGTGGACGTTTCGGCGGCGACTGTGGGTTCCGGCGTTTTCACAGCCGGCTTCTCACGACGCGGTTTTTTGGTCTTAACCGCAGGAGTGCGGCGCTTGATTTCGATTTCATCCGTAAGAATGATGCGGATGTGGCTAGTGCGCTTTCGGATCGGTCCAGCACTTCCGCGCGCTTTGGGTTGGAAGCGTTTGAAAGTTGGGCCTTCGCCGACAACAGCTTCCTTCACCACAAGGCTCTCGGGGTTCATGTTGTTGTTATTCTCCGCATTGGCAATAGCACTTTTTAAGGTCTTGATAATAAGCGGCGCGGCCTTCTTCGGAGTGAAACGCAGGAGATCAAGAGCGTCCGTCGCGGGGAGGCCTTGGATGGCACGCGTGACTTCTCGGGCCTTGAAGGCCGAGATGCGCGCGAATCTATAGATGGATTTTACCTGCATGTCTTGTTTCGTTATTGAGTTTAAAGGAAAATTATTGTGTTTCGACCCGCAAGCGGTCACCGCTTTTGACGGTATTTTTTTCTGATTCGAGATTTTGAATAACTGCACCACTGATTCGGTCGCGCACATCCACGACGCGCACTTGTCCTATTCGGACGCCATCGCGGATGACTTGGAACGGCATTCCAATTCGCACGCCTTGCTTTGAGCCGACATTGGCGACGACGAGCGAGATGTCCTCTTTGACATCTACCACGAGCGCGTCGGTAAGACTCGCTTCAAGCGCCCCTGCGCTAGCGGCGTCAGGAGCACCAAGCACTTCACTTGTCTTGCGAAGTTCGGTCTCGACGCTTGCACGAGCTTGAGGATTGATGCCTTCTGTTGTCTTTACGACAATTTGGATCGCTTCCGACAGGCGCACGAGTTGGTTCACGGCATCTTCGTTTTTCTGCTTGAAGAGACGCAAGTCCCTCACAGCAGACAGGAGCCGCTGTTCGATCTTCTCGGGCTGACGGTCGAGGCCGGTGACGCCATAAGCGTCAAGCTTCAACTGGAGATCATTAGCTTGGCGCTTAAAAATTTCCGCCTCGCTATTTGAGAGTGCTAGACTCTCTGTCAGGGCTGTGATTGAGGCACGCGCGAGCATGAGCCTTTCTTCAAGGCTCCCACTATCGAACTCTTCGGCAACTGGAACGGTTATTTCCAGTCCCCTTGGTTCTAATTCAAAATCTGTCAAAGAGCGGTCGTCCTGAGCTTGCAGTCCGGGGACGGCAAACAGGACAATGAGTGCTGCCGCGGAAGCGACAACTCTCATCGCGTTATTTCGTCACTTTTGCGGTGTGAGAACCGTGTTTCTTAAAGATACGTGTCGGAGAAAACTCGCCGAGCTTATGCCCGACCATGTTTTCCGTGACGAAGACGGGGATGAAGGTCTTCCCGTTGTGGACATTAAAGGTATGTCCCACAAAATCTGGCGTCACTGTGCTGCGGCGAGACCATGTCTTGATGGGCTTCTTGATGCCGGAATCCGACATTTTGTCAATTTTGTCGAGAAGCTTCCACTCAACGAATGGGCCTTTTTTTAGGGAACGTGCCATGGTTAGTTCTTCGATTTTGCCTTGCGGCGTTGGACGATAAAGTTATCGCTAGGTTTGTGCTTGCGACGAGTTTTGAAGCCTTTGGCGAGCTGACCCCAAGGGGACATCGGGTGGTGACGTCCGCCACCACCTTTGCTCTTGCCTTGACCGCCACCCATCGGGTGATCCACAGGGTTCATGACCATTCCGCGCACGTGCGGACGACGTCCGAGCCAACGTGTGCGGCCTGCCTTGCCAGACGAGACATTCATGTGGTCGGTATTGCCGACTTGGCCAATTGTGGCGTAGCAGGCTTCGTTGATTCTGCGAATTTCGCCAGACGCCAGTTTCACCAGGGCAAAGCCCCCTTCGCGGTTGGCTAAAACGGCTTGAGTGCCCGCGCTGCGGATGATTTGGCCGCCGCGTCCTGGGGTGAGTTCCACATTGTGAATGCTGGCGCCCAAGGGAATAAACTTGAGGGGTAGAGCATTGCCGACGCTGAGTTCGGCCTTCTCGCCAGCCGAGATGCTCATTCCGACGGTAAGTCCGACTGCGGCAAGAATGTAGGTCTTCTCGCCGTCCTTATATTGCAAGAGCGCTAACCGGGCGGAGCGATTAGGATCATATTCAATTGCGATGACCTCAGCTGGCATATCGCGCTTGACACGCTTAAAATCAATAATCCGGTAGCGGCGCTTGTGACCACCACCGCGGTGACGCATCGTCATGCGGCCTTGGTTGTTGCGGCCACCTGTGCGCTTGATTGGCTCGGTGAGGCTTTTTTCGGGCTTATCCTTTGTGATTTCTGCGAAATCGGGAAGGGCCTTGAAACGGCTAGAGGGTGTGAGTGGACGAAATGTCTTGAGTGCCATATGACGTGATTTTCTTAGACGAGGTCGAGTTTCTCGCCCGCTTTCAACGTGACAATCGCCTTTTTCCAATGCGGGCGGCGACCGAAGTCGGCTTTACGCTCGCGTTTTTTCTTGCCTGCGTAGTTACAGGTATTCACGTCGGCGACCTTCTTTTTGAAGATCACTTCGATGGCGCGCTTAATTTGTAGCTTGTTGGCAGCCGGGCTTACGCGGAAGACATATTTGCCAAACTTCTCTGAGAGCAAGGTTGCTTTCTCGGTGAGAAGGATCGTTTGGATGTGGTCGTGAACTTCGTTCATTGCGCGAGCCTTTCGGAAAGTTTGTTGAGTGCGTCTTGGGTTAGGACGATTTTGTCGAAAGCCAGAAGTTGTTCGGTATTTACGTCCTCGGCTCGGGTGAGTTGTGCAGCCTTCACATTGCGGGCGGCCTTAAAAGTATTCTCATCAAATCCCGTGGAAACAATGAGTGTCTTGCGAGTCGAAGTCGTTGTGTCTGCCAGCAGGGCCACGAACAGCTTCGTCTTGGGCTCGGCCACGGAGAATGTCTCCACAATTAAAACGTCCCCTGCGAGGATTCGTGCGCTGAGTGCCTTGCGCAGGGCTAATTTCCGAACGGCCTTAGGTGTATTCTTGGTGTAATCGCGAGGGCGGGGACCGTGGGCAGCGCCGCCACCAACCCAGATCGGGCTGGCGAACGAACCGGCACGGGCGCGGCCGGTGCCCTTTTGCCGCCAAGGCTTACGACCGGAAAGATTAACTTCGCCTTTTGTCTTAGCGCAGGCTGTGCCGCTGCGTCGTGCTGCTTGGATCGCCACGACGACATCGTGAACGGCTTGACGGCCTTTGGCTTCATCGGTGATGATCTCAATCTTCGCATCGGCTGCGGCGGTGGCTGTGAGGACGGTGGCACTCATGGATTCAAATAGAGCAACAAGCGCGGAAACGCAGCACGGGAGCGTGAGGCAGTCTCGGCAGGATGTTTGTGGATAATTTCATTTTAGGTCGTTGCGTCCGTCGTTCCCTTTGTTTTCCAAAGGATAAAACCACGCAATGGCGGTCTTAGCGTTGCCTCCCGACGGGATGCGGGAGGCGAGACCTTATAGAACCGATACCAGCAAGCAAGCGAAAAAGTGAAAAAAGATTATCTTCGCCAAACTCGCACGTCTGACCAGCATTTAGAGCATCGCAACGCTGGGCAAATGACCCGCAGCTTCTAGTCTCTCGATCTTCACAGAAACCGCCATGCCGAGATAGACATCTGGAAGACCGGAATAGGCTCCGCTCACGGGCATGACGCCACGGGGATGCGAGCTCACACCCGTTACGATATGTTTGTGGGAGGTCGTTTCCCCGATCGTCGGATCACAGCCAATCCACCCGTAGTCTGGAAAATAAACTTCCGTCCATGCATGCGTTGCAGCGAGACCAGCGGATGAAGACGCGCTGTCGAGGTAGCCACTGGCGAAGCGTGCCGCAAAACCCATCACGCGCAGGGCCTCAAGCATAAGAGTGGCCATATCCCGGCACGAGCCAGAGAGGAGCTTGAGCGTATCAAGCGGCGTCTGCACACCACGGTCTTCACGTCGCCGGTATTGGATGCTTTGATAAATCCACAACATAATTTCGCGCACAAGATGCGCAGCATCTGCCCCGTCGTGCGGATGAAATGTCGTCGCGGCCCAGTGGGTGAGCTCACGACTTTCCTCGCCGTAGACCGGCATGCGGTATGCGTTGACCATGGCAGTCTCTAGCTCGGAATACCGGAGCGGATAGACCATGGGAGACATGGCAAGGAGGCCCATAGATGCTACGTCTTCACGCCTAACTACCACGACATTGTTGGCAATCTCCAATGTCAAGGACTGGCCCGAGAATTGCGCCAGAGCGACAGAATTTCCAAAAAGATCGCGGTGCCAACTTACTGAAGCCTCTGGTGTAATGCGGAGGTCGTGGCTTTCAATTTGAATGTCGTGACCTTCCCGCGGACGCAAAACTAAGCGGTGCAATCCGAAGGCGACTGGCTCGGAATAGCGGTAGGTCGTGGAGTGAACAATACGCAGACGATTCATGCTTCGACGACAGAGTAGCGCTAGCGCAACTTAAGCGCAGTATTTGATTTCGTCCTGCCTAGTCCGCGCAACAGGAACTTCCGACTCGACGGAAATGTCACTCCACATTGCCAAACGCGTGACAAAAACACATCCAAGCGCCGCCGTTCTTTCATTGATTGGAGCACGATGCGAAAGGGGTGATCAAGGACGGGGGAAAAAATGACGATTTGATATTCATGATACTGCCGCAGCAACAGCGCTCGCGCCATAGGGGCAAGCCCTGATTGTGCGGGCTAAATGTCCTCATGAATATCGTCTTCGATTTCACGTCGGATCGCCTTCGAGATAAACGGACGGGCGAAGCCGTAAAGCAGAAATGAAACAAAAATCAGGGAGGGCATCCATTGGTAATTCATCGCAGTGAAAGCCAGCAGGACAATCAGTCCAAGGAACGCAGGGAGGGATCGCTGGGTGCGCCAGTTGATGCCTTTGAAGCTGGGATACTTCACGCGACTGAACATCATGAACGAAAGAAAAATCAGCAAAATCGGCAAGGCAAACTTCCATGCGCCGATGGCTCTTTCATCAGCCTGCAACCACAGCATGAGAAGAGTGAGAGACGCAATGAGGCCTGCTGCTGCGGGAATCGGGAATCCATCGAAGTCTTTCTCAGGCCGACCCTGCGCTAGCTGTGCCATGCAATTAAAACGAGCCAAGCGAAGGGCCCCACACAGCAGGTAAAAAAACGCGATAAGCCAGCCGGTCTTTTCGAAGTCCCGCAGCACGATTTGATAGACGAGCAAGGCTGGTGCCACGCCGAAAGAAACGACATCGGCTAGCGAGTCAAACTCACGTCCAAAGGCACTCTCATGCCCACCAAGTCGCGCAAGCCGTCCATCTAGTAAATCAAAGACACAGGCTCCCAAGATAAAAGCAATCGCCTCATGGTAGAGCGTCCCCGAGGACTGGCCGCTCGAGACCAGTAGGGTTCCTTCAAAAATTCTAAGGACTGCGGCAAATCCACAAAAGAGATTTCCTGCCGTCATGAGATTCGGCAGGAAGTAGATCTTTACCTCCGAGTCGTCGTTCATGTCCTCGCTTTCATCCGGGCCACGGGAGTCTCGCCGCCCCGCACGCGGTCGCCGATTTTGACCAAAATCTCGCAGTCAAGCGGAAGAAACAATTCAGTGCGCGAGCCAAAGCGAATCATGCCGAAGCGCTCCCCGCGCTCCAGTTTGTCACCCACCACTGCCCATGGACAAATGCGCCGCGCGATGGCTCCCGTGATTTGTCGCACCATTACTGGTCCGCTCGCGCCGACAAATACCCACGATCGACTTTGGTTCTTCGAGGAGGCATTGGGATCACGCGCGTCAAGAAAACCGCCTGCTTTTGGCTCGGAATGCGTGACTTCGCCTGCTAGCGGCGTGCGATTGATGTGGACATCCAGAACTGAAAGAAAAATGCCAATGCGGCGGACCTTGCATTTTAGAAATTCCTCTTCCTCGATCTCGTCCACCGTCGTGACCGTGCCATCCGCAGGTGCCACGGCAAGGTCTTCATCAGCCGGGGGGACGCGCTGGGGATCGCGAAAAAAATACCCCGTGAAGAGAATGAGGGCAGCGAAGCCAACCGAAAGCACTGGCAAAAAGAGAAACGTCAACAACCATCCACCCCCGAGTGTCGCCAAAATCCAACGTGCCTCGCCGAGTGCCCGATTTTCCATAGGCCTCAACCTACCTACAATGCCACGCCGCGGTAAAGCCGTCTCTTGCAGGAGACGAGCACTGTGTAAGTCGTTTTCGGGTTCAGTGAACTAGCCGGGCTCATTCTTCCTCGACGCGAAATGTGGATGTGGCCGAGACATTTCCAGCCTGGGCATCAACTTTATAAACCCCAGTCCTGAGCGGCATTGTGGTGCCCTCAATCAAGCGGCCATTCACGAACCAGCGACAGGCAGAGGAACTCTGAAATGTGATGACTTGCTGGTGGGGGCTAAGCTTTTTGGTAAGAAGAAATGTGGCACCATCGGGTGGAAAAAAGATCGTGAGATCGCCAGATTGCGCTGTGGCGCCTAGGCGATTCTGTGAACTCTGCACCCAACTGGCATACTCAAGAGGCAGGACAAGGCGCCCTTCTTGATACATCGTTGCTGCGTTTTCGCGCGGCTCGGTTCCGGGCAGGAAGTATTCCTTGATGGTGCGTTCGCCAGCGCGCGGAAGAAGGCCAGATTCTGCAGCGACGTCGAGCGTCACGAGGTCTCCGCTCGGTTCCGGCAGCGGCATGCTGCCCGTCGCGAGAAGATGGCGCATCATCCCAGCCCACAGCGGGGCGGCTGCTCTCACAGCCAGCACTTCGCCAAGGGCACGGCCATTCAGGTTTCCCGCCCAGACCGCAACGGTATGAGTCTGAGAAAAGCCCACGCACCACCGATCTCGAAAGCCGGAGCTTGTTCCGGTCTTTACCGCAATACGCATTCCGAGATTGAGTGGGGAGAATGTCCCGAAGCTAAGTCGGCGCGCTTCGTTATCGCACAGGATGTCGGTAATAATCGCGGTGGATTCTGGAGAGGCAAGTCGTTCGGCTTCGATCGGTTCGGAGGATAAGACGCGTGC
>Ga0163147_10002396_pt1 | contig 26582 bp, 41 predicted proteins | sample OliLakLV19MP6G1_FD_148597 | JGI IMG/M metagenome (GOLD analysis project Ga0163147, IMG submission 148597) | Freshwater microbial mat bacterial communities from Lake Vanda, McMurdo Dry Valleys, Antarctica- Oligotrophic Lake LV.19.MP6.G1 | ecosystem: Environmental > Aquatic > Freshwater > Lake >...
GTCCCCACGCCTGCCCCCGCCCCTGGTGCTGGCGGCTTCATGGCCCGTCTCCGTGGCATGACCAAGCCCAAGTTCAGTGCCGGTGCCCTGATGCGTGCCGGTATGTTCGCTGGTGGCGGCCTGATGGGCCGTGGCCTTGTGGACTCCATGGACATCGGTGGTGAAGGTTCCGGCCTCGACAACGCTCTCGCTGGTGGCACCGCTGGTGCAGGTATCGGTGCCGCTGTCGGCTCTGTCCTCCCTGGTGTCGGCACGGCAGTTGGTGCAGGTGTCGGCTTCGTCGGTGGTGCCCTGCTGGAATCCATGATTGGCGACAAGACGAACAAGGCCGATCGTATCGAGTCCATGTACGACGGTTCACGCAGTGTCATCACCGACCTTGGGCAGACATACGGCCTCAGTCAGTCCACCTTGGACAACCTCTTGATGGAGTTCGACATCTCTGCCTCGCTGATGCGTGAGAACGGTGATGAGGATGGACTCAAGGCGCTCGTCACCCAGTTGCAGACATCGCTCCCCTCCACTCTCATGGAGTACCGGATGCAGGACGAGATGGAGCGGAAGCAGAATGAGCGGATGCTCTCCATCCAGACTCAGTTCGCCCCCATCTTTGAGGGGATCATCGGTCGTTCAGCCGCCAACTCTGGCATCGCCTACGAGCAGGCCCTTGTCGCCGCTGACACCCTCGGCCAGTCCAACCCGCAACTGGCTGCCTTGGTCCGCTCCAACGCTGCCAACACTCAGTCATCGTCCGATGCGATGATGGCTGCATACGCTTCGCAAGCCGCCCTTGGCATGTCTGGTGGGTTGGAGGAGCAGATGATGCTCGCTGCCAACACTCAGCCTGTCCGTCTCGGAATGTGACCTGGTGACCCATGGTGCTTGGCCCTCTCAACCTGGAAATGCCTGGTCTGCCAACCCTGAACGTCACGGACTATCTGCCCGACGAAATCAGACAGCCGAAGCGTGCGCCTCTGATCGTCAACCAGCCCCGTGCCGCCACCAGTCTCCAGAACAAGTACGCTCCTGGTGGCCTCTACGACCTGCTCACTCAGTCGGGTCAGTACACCCCTGAGTCGCTGAACGCACTCCGGTCCTACGACGAGGACCGTGTGTCCCGTGGACAGGCTCCGCTCACCGAGATTCAGACGCAGAAATCCTTGCAGGCTGCCTCGACCAAGACGCAGGCCACTCCAACCCCTGAGCGTTCGATGTGGAACCTTCCCATGAATGCGATCAAGGACCTTGGCAACATCCTGAAGTCGCTGCCTCAACTCCCTGGTGCGCTCATCTCCGAAGGTCAGCAACTCTCCAACATCGGTGAGTCCATCTCGTCGGCATCCAACCCGATTGCTGGCCTACTTAAAGCGCCTGGCGTTCGGATGCTCCCTGGTGCGTTCATTGCCGGGAACATCGCCGGGGGAACGCCTGGCGAATTGGCTCGTAGTCCTCTGTTCACGGCGCTCGATGTCCTCCCGATTGCCAACGTCGCTGCCAAGTCCACACGGGTTGCTGCCCGTGCCGCCGAGCTAGCAGAGGTAGCCAAGACGCTCCCCGAGGGGGTGCTGCCACGGGACGTTAGTGTGGCAGTCCAGCAAGCACGACGCCCCATCTCCACGGCACTGCTCAACAAGGTGGATGCCGAGAACAACATCATCCGCAACACGGCAGGTGAACTCACTGATCTTGTCCGTGACTCCAGAGCAGGCATGAAGGCCCGAGAGTATTTCGGCAAGGAATCACGCAACGCCGTGTTCTTCGTCAACGCTGCAATGCAACGGGTGCGAGGCATCATGGGTGGAGAAATCAAGGTGCCTGACGACACACTCGTCCCCCTTGCCCGTGAGGCCGTCGAGTTCAACGACCGTCTGCTGGAACTGGGCATTGACGATGCGATGATGCCGGAACTGGTGGACCGCATGCGTGAGTCCCGTTACGCCGACGCCCCGCCGAACATGCTTGAGGCCATGGAGTTGACCCGGAACTGGAACGAACGAACCGCCACCCTATTGCAAGAGCGCAATCTGGCGGTCATGTTCGATAACGAACTGTATGACCTACAGACAGGCATCCGTCTCCGTGAAGGCGAACGATCCGTCAACCGCACCAAGTCATTCGTTGACATGCGTGGACGTGTGGAGACATCTGCCCTCTATGACGGCACCACCCCAGCCTCCCCTGTCACTGCCGTCCAGTCGATGATTGAGGCGTTCAACCGGCCACGCAACCAGCCACTCCCTCCCGGTGTGAAGCTGTCACCGGAGGAACGTCTGGCCGGGGTGGACAACATCGCCAAGAACGAACTGTCGCTACGCCACAACGTGATGATCCGTGAGTTGGAGAACCTGGGCTACGACACGACGCCCCTCTCGCAGGCATGGCAGTACGTCGAGGGACGCAAGCCCACCTACAACAAGCAGACACGCAAGCAGAAGGGCAAGGGCTACCCCAAGGACCCGAAGGTCTACACGAACCTGCTCGATGAAATCAGGGCCAACCCGGACCTGCTCGGCAAGCGTGACATCGTGCCTCTCACCGACACGATCCAAGCCCTGAAAGACAAGCTGCGTGACCCGAAGATCGGACCTGCCGCCAAGACAACGCTCGATGCCATCAGGGATAACAACCCCATCGGCATCACCAGAGGCATTGAGATGCTGCGTCGCACCGACATGTGGGAGCAGACGGGTGTCATCAACCGTCTGAAGGCGATCCGTGAGACGCAACGCTTCATCGGCAAGTCCAAGCTGTCCGCACAGTCACCGGAGCTACTGGCCAAGCAGGCGGAACGGTTCGGCAAGGTGTCATCGGAGGCGGTCCCTGCACGGTTCATCCCCGAACTCGACCGGCAGACCAGGCTTCGATCCAAGGAACGGGCCATCGCCATCAACACTGTCGATGAAGCTGCTGCCATCACGAAGATGGCCGACAACGGGGACTGGACTTCCATCCCTGGCTTCACCGACCAGATGTACCGGCAGATTCAGCGTGAGTCCGCTGTTGAATGGAAGCGTTGGCGAGATGACGGGTTCGACCCGATCTACGTTCACACGGTCACACCGAACAAGATGTTCTCCGCTCTCCAGCCGAAGGCAGGCATCGTCCCCAACTCCATCTCATCGGTGAAGAAGCGGTCATGGGACATGGCACCAGGCGTGAAGAACGTCGGCCTCGCCATGACTGACCAGATGCGTGAAATCCTCAGCCGTCAGCACGTCGAGATTGCCATCAAGCAGATCGTGGACACGATGGGTGAATCAGAGGTTGCTCTACGGCGACGGTATGCGGATGCTGCCCGCCGTCGTTCCGAGACGAACCCTGCCCTCGACTTTGATGGACACCTGATGCAACTCATCAACGAGAAGCACAAGAGGTTTGACCCTGAACTGGAAGGCTATTTCTGGGGCAGCCCCTACCTGAACCGGCTCAAGCAGGATCGCATGTTCATTCCCAAGCATGTGGCGACGAACCTGAAGGGGCTTGCTGAACCGAAGCGTCTGCTCGGCGGCATCCTCGACCCGATCACCAACACGTTCCGGGCTGCCACGACATCGCTCTCCATCCGCACTCAGTTGTACAACGTGGTCGGGAACTTCGTGGCCACAGAGCTAGCGAAGCCTGGGGCCACCCTCCGTAACCTGTCACAAGTCCGTGAATGGATGAATGACCCGAACCTTGTCCCCGACTCGCTCAAGGAAGTGATCGGATCGCAGAAGAACACGTTTCTTGACCTCGACCGTGAAGCCATGGGTGTGGTCAATGAAGGTGTGTGGGGCTACATGCGAGGCAAGACGCTCGGCCGACTTTGGCAGGGCGAGCAAGCTGCCAAGGTGCCGGGTAAGCCCATCACCCGCTACGGGGACAAGTTCCGTGGCCTTGTCGAGAAATCGTACACCCTCAACGGCAAGGTCGATGACTTCTTCCGCATGGTGAACTATGTGGACGAGTACAACAAGTCCGTCAAGACCGGCTCCAATGTTGCCAACGCTGAACGGCGAGCGATCGTAGCCGTGCGTGAGAACATGCAGGACTGGATGTCCATGACACCGATGGAGCGTTCGGTGATCCGTTCGCTCGTCCCGTTCTACGGGTACATGGGCCACGCCATGAGGTTCGTCCTCCGCTATCCCTTCGACCACCCGTTGCGTACCGAGATGATGGCGAAGCTGGCCGAAGCGGAACTGGAAGATCAGGACTTCCTCCCTGCCCGCTTCATGTCGATGCTCTTCGTCGGAGGCGTCGGCCCTCAAGGGGAACGTGGCGCAGTGAACGTCGGCCCGTTCAACCCGTTCGGTGAGATTGCCAACTTCATGTCCGTTAAGGGTGTGCTCGGTGCGACGAACCCTGTCATCCAGACCGCCTTGCAGATGACGGGCGTGGATGGTGGCGAGGCCGAACTGTACCCCTCGCTCCGCTACGACCCTCAGACCGGTCGCCTGTCAACCAAGGGGACCAACCCGATCACCAACCTGCTACACAACACCATCCCTCAGTCCTCTGTCATCACGGCAATGCTTGGCGTGAATGGTGAGTTCAACGACATGGCTCGTCGTGACCCTGCCGCAGCGAACAGGTATCTGGCCAGCGGACTGACCATTCCAATGATGTGGAGAGAGATTCAAGTCGATCAGGAAATCATGAAGGCAGAGTTGGCCCGAATCGCAGCCCAGGACAAGGTGAAGAATGAAGCCCTCAAGACAGGCAACTGGCAGGAAGCACTACAGTACCCATCACTGCGTGAATACCTGGCTGCCATTGAGGGACTATCAGACGAACAACTGGCACCGTTCCAGCGGCTCACCGAGGATCAGATCACTTCGATCACCCAGCAGACCGACGAGATGACGGACCTTCCACAGTTCGCCGGGGTCACCCCACTGAACGATCAACTCGACGCTCTCATGTCTGCTGCACGCAACAACCCCAGCGGCTTGCTGATGGGCAACCTGACGGGTCAGCCGGTCCCTGGCTCATCTCTGACCAACACCACGGGCGGCACCTGATCCCCCTAGTGTGGTTGGTCGAGGGACCGGCATCGTTCGTACGGGGGCGGGGTCGGTCCCTCGCTTCGCCCCCTTACCCAGTCAGGACGTCCCTAGCCATGATGGCATCTTCAGTGCCCGAACTACTGCAATCAGTGGCGGTGCTGGTCATGTCGGTGACCGGTGGCCTGTTCCTCCTAGTCATGCTATGGAAGGGGCGCAGCATCCACGGGCAATGGAAGGACCTGAAGATCGTTCTCAATCCCCAAGCCATGCAGGACGTGCAGGACAAACTCGATGAAGTGGTGAGGTCCGTGAACAACAAGTCACCTGCCGACCTCACTCTGTTCCAACGATCCAAAGTTATGGAGCAGGACATCAAGTCTCTCAATAGGAAGTTCGATATCCTCCTCTATGAGTTGAGGAACCAGGTCGGACTCAGAATTGAAGTAGCCGCCCCCGACCGATCAGAAGGGAACTATTGATGGACCGCCTCAAGGTCTTGCTCACCGCCGCCGTCACCTACATCACCATCATCCAGGCCGTGCTCGTCATCTTCAGCGAAGAACTGGCAAGCCTGTTCGCTGATGGTGACGCTCAGACCGTGGTTGCCACCATCGTCAAGGTGATCGCAGTGCTCGGTGCCGTCGTCACGATCATCCGCCGTGTCACCCCGGTGCTGCCCTCTGAACGTAGCCTGCTCCCGGCCCAGCGCCAGTTCTGACCCTCTTGCACGCAGGCTCGTAGCCCCGCTCCGAGTTGTTACACCAGTGAGGAAAGGCCCCCCTGCTTGCGTGCAGAGGGGCCTTTCACGTTCACGGTTGGTTCCTCGCTATGCCGATGTCCACCGCCTGGCCGATCAGGAACTCGGCCACCTGCTGCTTGACATCTGCCTCATCTGCCCATTGGAACCGCAACCCAATCTGTTCACCGTCTGGTCCGGGCTTGACCTGCATGGTTGGCCGCAACTCAAACCAACTCGACTCCCCACACGACGGACACACCCGCTCTTGGAACCCCGGCTCAACCGTTCTGATCCTGATGCGTGTCAGGCAGGGTGTCTTGCCCCGCTTGCACGTCAGTACCCTCTGGTTGTCCTTGATCAGGAACCATCTCACTGGCATCTTGAATGCCCTGGCTGCTTGTCTTGCGCTTGTCATGATTGCTCACCACTTCCCGTGCATGATTCAGGTTTATCTCTGCCGACAACTGACTCAGTTCAGCGGACTTGATGAACATGTCGAATATTGACGGGTTCGGGTCGTCACTGTCTGTGTGGCTCAACGCCTTGCTCAGCTTCAACTTGCTGGCTCGCTGCTTGTGGTAGGCGATCTGGGCCTGATACACCGGGATCATGTACCTAGCCTGAACGGCTGCTACGTCGTTTATCCCGATGGTCATTCCACTACCGCCTGACCATCTTCAATGCTACGCCTACGGCTACGAATGTCAGCGACAGTCCCATGAGTGGGTCCAAGGCCATCCCCGTAGCTGGTAGCAGGGGGATCGTTGGAGGGATGCCTACTCCAACTACTGGTGGCAAGCCGGTGGGCGTCGGCGTCGGCGTCGGCGTCTGGGTCGTAGCGGGCCAAGTCGGCTCGGTCACTATCAACAACGATGTCGTCGTCGTTGTGGTAGGTGCGGCGCTGGTCAACGATGAGCTTGTGGAACTGGACACCGTTGTCGTCGTTGGCGGTGACGATGAAGATGGCACCGAGGGGACCGATGAAGATGTCTCCGTCGTTGATGGGGGCGGGGATGTCGTGGATGGTGATGCCGGGGAGGAAGTAGTTGTGGATACGCACGTCAGGTTCTCCAATGCTTTCGTAGGTGGGCACGTCATTGTCATATCTCCAGTTGTGGTTCTTGCAGCTTGTTCACTGCCTTGTTCGTTCTGCTCACTGCGTTCTCTCGTTGCAGTGTGCCTTTCTTCCAGTGCCGTTTGCACCACCCGATACCGTCAGGGTCGTACATCATGGCACCCTCCGTGCATTTCGATTCGATGCATCCTGCCCGGAGATTGAAGTCCTCTTGATTCGCTACTAGGTCCATGAACCCATACAGGGCCAGCCTCCACTCGGCTTGCAGCATTGGCTCCCGCAATACTGTCACGGGATTGGCGATGGGCACAACAACCCATCTGCCCTGCATCACGCCCGAGTGGCCTTGGATGTCTTTCATCTTCAGCCCTTGCCTCCACAGACTCATCGCCGCCGACCCGACCAGCAACACATACTTTGTGTCCGCTGCTTCCAGCGCACGGAAGGTCATGGCCCGGTACTCCAATAGCTGACTGGGTAAGGGGGGTGAGTCCTGGTCGTGTGGGTATGCCCACAGATGGGTCACCTGGTCCTCCCACACGCCAGCGCCGAGGATGGAGCGCATCATGTACTTCCGGTGTCCGGCTGCGTAGGGGACCGGCCTGTCCCACATCACGACCAACTGCGACGCCTGATGCTCCCTGCGATACGACCACTCTGGTAGGCACGCATCGGCACCCATGTCGTAGTAGCCGTCCTCGACCGCCACACGTTCCTTGACCAGATACTTGAGTGGCTTGGGGCGGTAGGTGCGTAGCTTGATGACTACCTCTGCCCCCAGCCTGTCGAACAGTCGCTCGATGGGGCTACTCATCTGAACCACCACCACTGCACTGCCACTAGCGCACCGATCAGCAGAACGACGGCTATAACCAGTTGGCTGTTCTCCTCAGTTATCATGCCGTTACTTCAACAGTGCGTCGATCAGCTTGTTGGCGATCACCTTGCCAATCCCAGGTACTTCCATCATCTGTTCCTTGGTCACTGTCCATACGAGTGGCACCCCCTTGAAGTGCTTGATGATTGCCTTTGCCCTGTCTGTGCCCAGTCCGTCGAACCCTTGCAGTAGGTGTACGGCGTAGTCGTCGTTGGTTGCGTTGCCCCATGGACTGAACGCTGACGGTCGTCGCATGATTGATGTGTGCTTGTCCTTGTTCGTCCACCGAGCGTACATCACCACTAGCTCCACCGTCTCGGTGATGTCTTTGGTGTACTCGATGTGCGCCCCTTCATTCATCATCGACCAGAGCATTCCCTTCCACTGGCCTCTGGTGAACTGTTGACCCCAGCTATTCCACAACAGGTTCCCTGCTGTATCGAACTGCACCTTGCCCTCGATGACGATCATTGGAATGGGGATGCCCGATGCACGCATCTGTGCAATCTCTTTGCTGATCCTGCCGTCACTGACACTGGCGATGAGGTCTTTCAACTCCTTGCGTTGCACGCCCCATAGCTGATCTTCACCGTTATCTTTGCCATACCAAACAACATCACACCCGAACCGTTCCGGCATCAGTGTGCTCTTGCCCAGTGCTTTCAACTGTTTCGGCTCTGTTGGTGCCACAAAGAACTCTTGCACGTTCCCTCGCTTTCTGATTCTTGTTGCGGACGTACTCCACCTTGTGGGCGACACATATCTCACAGTCGCAATGCATGCGATCCCATGCGTATCTTGTGCCGTGGGTCCACCTGGGTTCATCATTCAACGGCCTCGACTCAGCTAGGATTCGCCTGCGTTCACGCATCCGTTCAGCCTTCGCTGCAAGGCATGGCGGGCATGAGCACTTCCTGTCCTTGGCCCACCAGTACACCCCATGCTGGTCGGGGCCTTTCTTCTGTCCGTTTCTGTTGCTCTTGGGCCTCAACGACTTCAGCCCGAGGGTCGTCTCCATGTAGTTCAGACCCTTCAAGCATTCAGCCTGGCACTTGCGTTCGTTGGGGCTATGCGCTCGTTCGCATTCATCCCCATCAATCGGACACTCCACCCCGCTCCCCTCCATACGTCTCGTCATGCCTCTGACGACAGGCACCGCATAGGTGAACAGGACCGCACGTCAGACATGCCGTCTCCAATTCAACCTTGTCGAACCCACCGCACTGGTCACATGCCTTCACACTGTCCACCAGGTCGTACACGTCCATCAGAACAACCACCTGAGCATGCTGGCCAACAGGTACCAGGCGATCAACCCGCTGACCATGGCCGCCAAGAACCCGATGAAGCGCATCACGTCACCCACCTGAGCAGGATGGTCAGTAAGGCCCCGGCGATGAACCAACCGACCATGACCGCCAAGAACCCGATGAAGCGCATCACATGTACCAGCGAGCAAAGTCGGCAGGCGACGTGCGTGGTCCGGTGTACGAGGGCGGGTACACCGGTCCTACTCCGAGCAGGGTGAAATACTGGAGGAATCCCCTGTCTACAGGGATGCCGATGGCCGGTACTGAACCCTTGACGCCAGCATGTTCCAGTTCACCCATGAAGCTGAGCGAGTCGGCCCTCTGCTGAGTGGCGCACCATTCAACGATGGTGCCATTGGTGAAGAACAATGCCAGGTCCATCTGCTGCCCGCTGTCAGTGATCCTGATTAGCTTCGTCATGCTGTCCTCTTCCGCCCCTGGTGTCCAAGGTGTGTTGGTGTCTGAGTAAGAGGGGCTGTATCGCCCCTCCCTGATCTTGGTCATGATCCCGACACCCGGGCAGGCGGTAGCACCAACCTCCTGATGCCCCTTGACGGCGAGTTGCCGCTGCGTTCGCAGTTGGCCTTCGCCCACCAACCATCTGATTGACCTGTCCGCTGCTTCGGTCGTCGTGTCAGCACCATCGACAAGGCACAGAATGCTGAACGATGTGCTGTTGGTTTCGGCATTGGCGGCGTTCCTCAATTCCCAGCCCCTACCAACCCAGATTCCGCCAAGGTAGTCAACAATGAAGTTGTAACCGATACTGTAACCACGCTGACGTGCATACATCTGATGGATGGAATTGATGTAGAGCGGCAAGACGCCGACTACCTCTCCGGGATCACCGTCGATGAGGTTGTCGTCAGCGGTGTAATGCATCACCACTTGGGTGATGCGGGTCCAGTCGGCTAGTGGTGCCGCCGTTCGTTGGATCAGGTACCCGCTGCCAGGTACCCGTTGCCCCGTTTCGGCATTGATGCGGAACCGGTACGTCCCATCAACCGGGAACGACGATGGCATCCTGTTCCACGCCGATTCCTGATGCACTGTCAGAGCCATCACACAACCTCCAGGTCCCAGCCAGCAACGTTGATCAGGTACTCATGAGCGAATGTTGACGTGGCGGAGTGGGCGTCGAACTCCACTTTCTCTTGCAGGTCCCGACCCCTGTCTTTGGTGGTGGTGAACCGCCACACGTCACGCTTGGGGTGGTCCAGGTACAGGTTGGTGGCACCGATGTACGGCAGTTGCTTCTGACCGGCAGGCTTCTGCCCGATGAAACCGAACTCTGCTTTCTCTGCTTCGTCGGCCTCTTTCCGTACCCCCGCCGACTCGCAGACAACGAGGATGTGTCCTGGCCAGCGCCGGTACTTGCCATAGAACCCGTCCTGGTACACCTTGTTGATGACCGGCCACGTCATGTCGGAGGTCAGTTCCTTGTTGAACTCCTTGATGTCCTTGGACTCTTTCCGCAACCGGGTCATGTGTACGCCGATGTCCTGTCCATGCACCTGGTTGGAGAACCAGGCTTGGACCATGCTCCACGTCGTAGTGCCAGGGTCGATGACCAGCCAGTCATCCTCGGTCCCATGCTTGAGGAAGCTGTCCATCGTCTTGATGTACTCATCCCAGTCGGCCTCGATCGGCTCGATGATCATCCGATCTTCCAACTCCGGGTACTCGGTTTGGAGGATTCGTTCGTAGGCGAATGAGTAGTCCAGGTCCACGACGAATGCTCTGGCGTCCTGGTGCATCTTCATGATCTGGAAGATCAGTGAGGACTTGCCGGTGCCAGCATGGCCGAATGCGGTGATCCGTTCCTTGATCCGGTCATTGCCCGGAACGATCTTCATTTCCCTCTTAGCCACGTTTGATCCTCTCCAGTGTTTCTCTGAGGATGGACACGGGAATGTGATCCCATCCAATTTGCTCAAACTCTTTGCACAACCGTTCCAACACTTGTACTGCAATCTGAGGGGACTCCAACGTCTTGGCCGGTTGACGCCCTCCACCCGCCAGTAGTTCCGACAGGTAGCGAGCGTGTTCGTCCAGTTGGGCTTCAGGGATGGGGTCCCTGGCCCAGTCACGGATCGTTACCACGGTCAACCTCCATTTCATATTTCGCCTGGATGTCAGTCGGGGACATGAGGACGAACTGCCTCCATGGTCCATAAGCTGTTCCGAACATTATCTCGTTGAAGTCCAGAATTGACCCAAAGATCATGTCGTCCACCGCCTCTTGCACCAAGGCGTCCAGTCGTTTCTGCAAGTCACTCACTGAATCGCCTACCGGTCATGGGATGGATGTTTGCCAGCGCCAAGTCCTTAAGAGTCGCCATCATGCCGTTGGTTGCTACGGCATAGACGAAATCTTCAGGGACGTAGTGCAACGTGGCGTATGCCGCCAGGACTCCTCGGATGAACTCCGGTGATTCATCTGCGTTGAACAGTTGCGCCAACTGGCGCAACGGCTCCGAATCGACAGGGGGCATGGAGTCCTCCACCATGGTCAGGTAGAACCCCATGATTACTTGCTCTGGACCAGTGGCTTTCATCAGTTTCATGAGTATTTCGGTTGCATAATCCTTGCCAAGCGGGACGTACTCCTGGTCGCTCATCGCTTCGCCCGTGGCTTGGGTGCCAGCTTCGCTTTCTTCGGCTTCACGGTGACCAGTGTGTAGTCGAATGGTTCCACCGTGTAGCCCTTGTTGTACACAGTGTGGTACTTCAGGTCGAACTCAGTGCCCTCCACATCGACCCGCACCACTTCATCGTCCTCCACGTTGGCTGCTGTCAGCCATGCATTGACACCCTGGTTCAGTTCCTTGACCCGGCTCTCGATCCCCTTGGCTTCATCAGTCAGGGCCTTCGCCTTCGCCTTCAACTCTTCCCGCTCACTGACGAGTGCCACCAGAGTTTCATCTGATGGCCTGGTTGGCGGCACGGCAGAGTCATCGGCATCGTGCAGGTAGAAGAACGGGCATGGGTACATCTGGACGTTGCATGGCACATCGTCAACCCGCTTCCCCTTGTTGACCAATGCCTCCAGATGGGCGACACGCTTGATGAGTCCCTTCATGGGGATCGGCGGCATGGAAAGGTGCTTGACTTCCACGTCCACGATCTGGCCGTCCTTGAACAAGCCGCCAACAAAGTCGCACTCTTCCATGCCCAGCCCATGCATGTAGGCCGACACCTGCCACGGATACCATGGCATGGCCTCCACACCGTTACGCATGAACTTGCCCCATGTTGACTCACGAAACTTCTTCGCCTCAAACAGAGTGTTGTCCTGCGTCTTTCCGTCAGTGTGTCCACGGATGAACACACCGTCGAGCACTTCCAACTCCACTTCCTGCTGCCCGCCGGACACGATTCGATCGTACTTGGATTCGTACATGTCGATGATGGACTGCTCAGCGTTGGTCCCCTCATCCAGCACTTCCTGAAACCATGCAGGGTGTGCTTGAGGGGTGTAGAACTCTGCGAGTGCGATGAACATCCGGTCGCACATCATCAGACTGCTGGCCCGGTAGACGACCTTGCCGTCCTCTTCGTATCTGGATGGTCGGTTGTCGCTCATCTCATCCTCTCCAACAGTTCATGGATCAGCCTTCCAGCCGGTCTGTTGTGCGTCGCCTGGATGAGGTACTGATGCTTCACTTCCTGCCCGTAATCCCACAACTCCAGGTCGGTCATCTGATTCAACTCCTCAGCCGATGGGTGCTTGATGAGATGCTTCATCCTGCGATCACCCCACCCAGGCAATCCACTGCGTCGGCCATGGACTGACTCATCTCCTCGATCTGCCGCCGCAGTTTCTTGTTCCTGTCGGTCAGCACGGCGTTGAGGACTTCAACGTCGTCCACCCTCTGCTCCAACCGTGCCACGTTCTGCTGCATGGCAATCCATTCCTTGTTCTGGTACATCTGCATCAGCCCGACTCTCTCAAGCTGTTCCATAGTTGGCTTCCTGTTCAACATCATCGTCTTGCCCTTCGTTGGTTGATGTAATCTTCATTGGCGGTCGCCTATGCCTGTCGTCCAAGTATAGGTCGTGTTGTGACTGGGTAAGGACGTAGGCGTTGACATCCATGTCGCACATCCTGGCGAGCGCCGCCATGGTGCGAAGGGTGAGGGAACCGCCTCGGAGGAATCCACGCACGGTCGGAGTGGTCAGGTCGGACAGGTCAGCCACCACGTCGTACTGGGCGATGCCTTGACGCTTCAGGTAGACGAGAACGTCTCGCCTGAACTGTCCCTCTGTGAACCACTCCTCCACGTTCCCTAACGTGCTCCCCCCCTGACTCACTTGGTGTCGGCCTCTCTGAGCAGACGCCCCAATGCCACCATGTGTTGCTGAATCTCCACAACGAACTCACCCATCTGCTGGCGCAGATCGTGGAGCATCTGGTAATGCATTGCGTCGGCGTAGCTCAGCAAGGTCTGCTTATCGAGGAGCACCTTAGGGGGAACCGGGTTCTTGACGAAGAACATGATCCCCTTGACGTTGAGCATGCACAAGATGAACGTGGCTTCCTTGGCTTCGCCATACGACACACCGAACTCACCGTCACCCAAGTCAGTGGTGATGGCTTCAGGCATCCGTGTCTCTTTCTGGAAGAGCCAGGTGATCTGATCGTGGGTGCTGTCCCCGTCATGCTTTGCCCTCATGTGAGGGATCATGATGTTCTCTGCGTCTTTCAGTGTCATGGTGTCACCTTGTCCTCGATGATGACCCAACGCTCGATGGTCCAGTCGTGGCTGGCGGTGAGGACTATGATGTTGTTGTCGTAGATGAACCGGTCCGTCTGCGTCGGCACCCGCCACTCGACGGTGTGCCGCTTGGGGGGGATGATGAGCAGGCTCGCCCTGGTGAATGTCGGGTTGCCCAGGGTATCCACTACGGCAATTGTCCCGTTCGGGCCTGGCTCGCTCATCAGTGGGCGGTACTCGCCCTGCCATACGGCATGCTTGTACCACTTGGTCGTGTTGAACGTGATTTTCATGTCGTTGCCTCGGGCAGGTCGGCGGCGAGGTTGTTGTCGTACCAGTGGAGGCGGCGACCGTGTACGAGGTCATCCATCACACCGAGGATCACGTCGTAGGTGGAGCGCCCGTCGCAGGCCCAGACAGGCCAGAACTGCGGGTAGAACCAGCCTGTCGTGCCGTGCGGGGCGTCATCGGGAACGCAGACACCCATGCCGAGACGTGCGGCGGTGTCGTTGATCGGGAGATATGCACCGTTGACGATCCAGTAGTGGCCAGCGAGACATGCCGTGGTGCCGCACTCGGAGTCGAGGAACGCCATCAGATCACGGTCGTGAACCGCCCACTCACTGGTGTACTTGGAGTTGCCGAACGAGCGACCGAAGAACTTGTCCATGTCGAAGCGGTCGGGACCCCACTTGGTCATGTGTTCCAACAGATCGTAGATTTCGTGGATCTCGGTGTCGTTGAGTTGTGTGCGTTGTGGCGGCCATACGGCATGCTTGTACCAATTGCTGGTGTTGAACGTGATCTTCATGTCGTTGCCTCTTTCTCGATGATGACCCATGTCTCGCCGATTGCATCCATCTCGGCCACGATTATGTCCCCTCGATAACCGAGTTGACGTTGACCCCTCTTCGGCTTGCGCCACTCGACGGTGTGCCGCTCAGGGGTGAAGGTGAGGTAGCTGGCGTCGATGATGTCGTAGTACCCCCGTCGAGATACGACCGGAATGTCGTTGCCCGCATCAGGTTCCGGAACGAGCGGCCGGAACTCCCTGTTGGCTCGGCCCATCACCTGGTACCACTTGGTCGTGTCGTACATGGGCATCAGTGGCCCCCATCTTCAGGCATGACATCGCTGGCCTGCACCCCAGTGTAGGCCAGACTGAACTGTGCAAACTCCGCAATGAGGGGGAGGATCATGGGCAGGGGGATGCAGACTTCCTTGCGCTGCTCCCCGTTGATCATGTGGAACTTGAGACGCAGGACGGGTGCCATTGCCATCGCCCCATCCTTGCCTTCCATCAGTCCCTTGAGCATGCGGACGAATCCGCTGCCTACCTCAAAGCCTCCCGCTACGTCGGTTTCTCTGACAAGCTTGTCGAGAGGGAATGCTCCGCTGAGGTCAGTCATGTGGCACCACCAGTGGATCAACGATCACATCGGTTAGGGCCGACCGCTTGATGATCTGATGCACGATGGCTTCGGGGTACACGGCCCGCATGAGTTCGAGCGCCCGTTCGGCGGTGGTGGTGATGATGTGCATCCGCTTGTTGACGTAGCTCGGGGCCTCGTAGCGCTTCATCGTCAAGTCAGGTTGTTTCTGAAAGACTGGCGTGCTGAGTTGCACGTCAAAGATGTTGGACTGTTTCACGGTGTGTCTCCATCTTGGTTGTAGATGTCTGCGATGAGTCGGGTGATGGCCTCGTCACTGATGTCAGCCACCGCTTGGTTGATGTCGCCCCATACTCTGGCGATGTGGTCTGCCATGATGTGCTGGAGGGTGGCATACGCTCCGGGGGTCAGGTTCACCTTGAGGGTGTTGCCGTCCTTGGTGTGGAACGTCAGCCCGAGAACTGGCACGGCGAACTCTTCGTCCGTCTCCGGGTTCGTGAACTTCCAGATGTAGGTCATCTCTTCAATGGCCCGCACCAGTGTCCCGTCAGTCTCGTCGCTGATCGGGATCATGTGTGCCGAGTGCCATGTTTCGTCGTTGTCTGTCATGCTTGCCTGCCTTCGTGAGTTGGTGCAGTGGTCTAGATATGCGAAATGCCTGGCGACTAACCCTCGGGGGGTTGATCGCCAGGCATCTCGGTTGTCAGCACTTGCAGGAAGCGCCCTTACCTTACCTGTCCATCCGCCAGGGGTGCAACCTGGTTGTGGGGTTCAGTCGGTTTCCCGCACCCGGACGAACAGTTCTTTCTGTGCGACGGTGAACTCGTAGGTGCCGTCCAGCTTGCGCTGCGTGAACGCCTTGATCTGTGCCTTGGCCGACTGGCTCGATGCGTAGGAGCCGATCTTGACGAAGAGCAGCTTGCCGTTGGTGTCACGGCCGATCTTGCCAGCCTCGGTGGCGTCGTACACCTGGTTGAGCACGTCGTCCCACGGGCTACGCCGCAGGGTTTCGGTGCTCAGTGCGTCCTGGTCGATGCCGCTGAAGTCGATGTCGGTGATGATGGCGGACGGTCGGCCCTTGCCCGTGGTGGCCGGTGCTTCGATTGCTTCGGTCTTGACTTTGGTGGCCTTGGCCTTGGGTGCAGTGTCACTCATGGTGATGCTTCCTTGTTGGGTTGTGATGGTGAGATGGTCCCACCGGGGATGCCTTCCAGCTTGCCATCCCACCACCACCGTTGTCAACTCGGAAGTTCCACTTCCTTAACAACACCGTCAAGCGTGTCAGGCACCACCAAACGTAGCCCAGATACTTCCCGGCTTCGATGACACGGCTGCCTTCTGGTATACCTTGTTGCCCATCACGCCATCGACATCGAGTGCCGCCTCGCTGTACTCCTCGAAATCGGCGGCTGCTTCGGCCGCTTCGATGAGTGCCGTGCGGATGTCGTCGTCATCGACGCCGTAATCCTCGTCGTCCTCGTCCGGTTCGGGCTTGGCCTTGGCCTTGGCTGCTGGCTTGGCTGCCAGCTTCGGCTTGGCCTTGCCCTTGACACTCGTCTCAGCCATGCCGTTGTAGTGGACGGGGATCACCAGGTCTTTCTCCTTGCCGTCCTGCATGGTCAGCTTGACCGTGCCCATGTGGAACGACATGCCGTCGAGCCATGCTGCGTTGAACACCAGGTCAACGCCCGTCTCACGAACTTCCTTCATGAACTCGGCTGCGTTGTCCATCTTGGTCAGTGCATCCACGAACCGGCCGTAGTTCGACTGGTTGTTGAGGTTGGTCGGCTTGCCCGACGTGTGGACCAGCGTCGATCCCCGGTCGGCAGGCTCAAACGTCTTGCCGACGCTGTACAACTGCTTGGCATCCTCGCCCTCTTCCATGCCGAACGAGACGATGGCGACGCATGCTTCACCCTTGGCGTAGGTGGCGTCGTAGCCGAACTCGATGCTCTTGACCGTGACATCGGCATCCACCATGGGCAGACCCGACGACAGGTTGAATGGGTTGAACTCTTCGCTCACTTGATAACTCCCTTATTGTTGTGTTGGTGCTGACGGGCCTTAGCCCGGTGGTACCGCTGCCATGCATTCTGCTTAGTAGTCTGCATTTCAGCGGCGATCTTGCTGAACGACATCCCCATGCCGTCCTTTAGTTCAATGATGAGTGCGTTCTCTTTGTCACGCTGGCCCTGGTTCATGTCTCTTCCCAGCATTGAGCGTGCATGACGGGACGATCCCCACTGGGGAACCACGCAATGTAATCACCCTCACTGAACGTGTAACCACACTCCGGGCAGAGTCCCCCGTACTTCGCTGGAAAGATCATGGGCTTGTCCACCCGTGCCTCACGTTGGGCACGACCGTTGCAGATGACGCACGCAGACACGGGACCCAGCCCATGGATGCACTCCTCTGAGTCCATGTCGTCGCTCATGTCTTGGGCCTCCGCAACCATCTGAGGTCCCTGCGTGTGTCGATGGCGGCACGGAACCATCCGGGGAACAACATCTGATGCTTGCGGTACAGGTTGGTGGCGAACTGGGAGTCGAGGATGTACGTCGTGCAGTAGTCATCCTTGTGCCTCACCCCACGCCCGCACATCTGCACCACATCACGGATGGTCTGGACGGCATACCATGTCGCCCCCTCGTTGCCCATCCGGCTCCGTGCGCTTACCTGCCGATCACCGAGGCTTGGATACGGTACCTTAGCCAACACTTGGACCCGACATAGGTCATCCGGCAGGTCAATCCCACGTTCCATACTAGGAGCGAGCAGAACACTTCCTGGGGTCGCCTTAAACCGATCAAGCGCACCATGCCTACCTCGGCCACTGTCGTAGGTGATGATGTCACGACCAGGGACTCGATAACCGCCACGTCGTAGCTGATACGCAATCTGTTCAGTGAGGTCGTATGAGACAGTATGGATAAGGATGCGATCCTTTGGGTGGTGCATGAGGATGGCTTGAATGGCATAAGACAGATCAACGACTGCTTCACCTTCCTTGATAGTCTTATAGGTGACATCAGCGATCGGAGCCATGATGACCGGACGATTCTCTGGTGGAAAGGTGGACGGTACGATGACTGTTGCATAGTCATACGGCAGACCGAGTGAGTCGGCCATCTCGTCGCTGCTGATGAGGGTTGCTGACATGACTAGCCATCTCGGGGCGTGCCTCCACAAGAACTTGGTGCCCATGCTGCTTACCTTGACAGGCTTCATCACGAACTGGTTGTCTTTCTCGTACTGCCGCAACCATAGTCCGGTGTCCTCGTCCAGATCGGGGTCGTCACGCAGCTTCAACTCACGCTGCAACTCCCCCATCACACGCACTGTCGCTTGCACGCACGCCTTCATGCCACGTTGCGCCTTCATGTCTCGCTCTGCCTTGGCCATCGGCTCAAACGTCTGTATGAAGTCGTCCATCCATGCGATGATCGTTGCCTTGCGTGCGCCTTTCTTCGGTGGCTCCATGCGTGCCATCTGCATGTACTTGATCGGCACCCGGTACTCCACGAACGACATCAGTTGAGACTCAAGGGTGTCGGCCTCGTCCACGATCACCAGGTCACGACCGGAGAACCCGCCGACGTAGTTCGCTTCAGTCAGCAGGTAGCTGATGTTGGTCACCGCTAGCTCCGACCCCAGCGCCTCACGCTTGGCAATCTGGTACGGGCAACCCGCATGCCCGTCCTCGCAGTGGAAGCATGGGTCAACCGGACGCTTCGCTATGCAGTCGGCGGCAGTGGCGTTCGGGTTGGACTGAGTGGGGTAGTTCGCTCGCCCCTTCAGCACCTTGGCATACGGGTAGTCCTTGGCGAACTGATCCTGTAGTGCCTTGTCGGAGCACACATACAACGCATTGCCTGCGTTCTCTCGGCGGATCAACTCAGCGATGAGTGTCTTGCCTGTACCAGTGGGTCCATCGAGGAACACCACGTCGTTACCATCTTCGTAAGCCTCCATCACATGGTTGACGGCGACAACCTGATGGGGCCGCACCTTGGTCACCCATGCGGGTAGTTCGGCTGCTTTGGTGACTGGATCGTTGGTCATACGGGACCTGACTGGATAAGGGGACTGGCAAGGACTCAGATTACCGGCGGCGCTTCCGGGTATCGGTGGCGTCAGACATAGCGGACATGGCATCGGCCACGGCATCGCTAATCAGGTCATGGTGACCGGGAGCTAGCTCTTGTTCATCGAGCATCTGCTGCAACCGTTCGATGTACACGTTCAACCTCGACCAGTTACGGGAGGCAATGCATATCTCAAGGACTTCGTGGAACTTATCGACATCGTGCTTGATCTGCTGATCGAGCGCCAAGTCGGCATCCATCTGGGCACGCCACACATACAACTCCAACGCCACCGGGTCGATCGTGGAGGCGGGGTTGGTGTGCAGGAAGTGCAGACGATGAACGATGGCATCACGCACGAATGCTTGGCGTGATCGTTGATAGCCAGGGTTGTCATCAACCGCTCTGGCGATCAGTGCCTCCAACGATGGAGGCAGCTTCGTATTGATCTGCTCGTAGTGCCCTTTGGAATCCGTGCTGTCCGTATAGAGCTTGTTCGGGTCGTAGTTCGACCGGACAATGCTGATGACGGTCGGACCAGTCGAGCCTTTGGACGGCTGAGTGGTGGTAGCCACTTATGTTCTCCCTGCTGCTGACCCCGGGTGCTGACGCCGGGGAACGGAGCATATCGGGGGCCACGGGGCCTTAGCAAGGAACACCGAAACAACCACGGAGCGTGACAAAGTTGGGCGAAACGCTTGACTGTGACGAATGTCACCACCTAATCACGTTTCCCCTGGTCACAGCGTTTCGGCTATCCCTGCTTTGAGAACGACTCCCAGAAGCACCAGGAAACGGGTGTTTTTGGGGGGTCAGATCGTCAAGCATGAAAGTTGCTAACGGGGGGTGCCTCCCACTAGGCTCTAGGTCAGAGCCTAGTGGGAGGTACCCCCCTACTTGCCTGGTATATGGTATGCTTGACGTTGACACACCTATCCGATACCAACCCCCCCCCTTGACAGGCGGCGACCACAAATGGTTCCATGCCTCCTGTCTGTCTCGCCCCATCCGGCTGAGACATCCGCTCGCCCTTGCCCGGTGAACCGACAAAGGCCCGGTCCCTCCCAGGACCGGGCCTTTGCTCATCAACCCATCCGGCGAAGCACCTCGTCAATCAGGGCGTCAACGTCCCGCTCTGTGTACCTGCCCTTGTGCAGTGCTGCACTCTTGAGATGGTGAGTCAGGCCAGAATCGCTCAGCGCTGCAAGCCTGACCCTTACCTCCCGCCTCATCTTCAGCCGGTCCTCTTGATCCAGATGAGCGAACCCGGAGAAGAACCGGCTACCTACCGCCTTGTCAGCCATGAGTCGCCACCGGCATCTTGATCCCCTCGATGCCGTTGACGATGGTCCAGAAGTCATCCGCCTCTTTGGCGAAGCTGCCGTTCAGCGTTCCGGTCATGATCCGATCGACGGCGTTGTCGTTCTGAGGCTTCATGTGCTCGGTCCATGTGTTGACTGCCTGGAATGCTCCGAGCATCGTGCCGTGCCAGGTTGCCGCTCTCGGGTCGATGTGCCACATGTTCATGAGGGCTTCCTGCTTGTTCGATGCGATGGTGATGCCACGCTGGTTCTTCACACGCTGCCCGTTGGGACCGGCCTCGACTTCGGGGACGGGGATCGGGATGAGTCCGTCCACGATGGCCTTGAACTGGCGGTCCGTGACCTCGACATCGACCAGGCCGTCCACCCATGTCGAGAACTCCTCAGCGTCCTCGTACACCAGACCGAGAGCGTCCCGAAGCAGGCCGATCTTCGACAACGACCTGGACGAGTGCTTGATCTTCACCCGGTCCGTGGCGTTGTGGATGGCAGCGGCGACCGAGTTGTCACAGACGCCGATCATGTTCGTCATGAAGTACGCCGACGATGCCGTGGTGTCGAGGCTGGTTCGTGCCAGCAGGGTTGGCTTGAAGTCCAACTTGGCTCTTGCCGTTGTGACTCCGTTGGGAAGGGTCATGCAGACATAGGCCACACCGCCCTGTCGCAAGAGTCCAGCGCTGTCGATGCCCAACTCGCCGTCTGCGATGGTGGCCGGTCCGTCGATCAGCCACTTGTGGTAGCCGTGAATCTGGTAGCTGTCCACTCCAACGTAGGAGAACACCGTGTCGTTCGTGGGGTTCATGATGGCCTTGCGCTTGGTGTCACCCACCCAGCGGAACGGGTTGCCGTATCCATCGGTGCCATCCGCCTCATCTGCCGAGCACGGCACCTTGAGCATCACCGGGGCCTCGATCGGTTCCCAGTTGAACAGCACCCTGTCCACTTCATCGACCGGGATGAACCCGTCGTAGGCGTTCTGGAAGCCTTCGCTCTGCCACCACGCCCTGTAGCTGCCGTCTGCCTGGAGGATCATCCAGTTGTTGTTGACCCACTTGGCCTTGTCGTTGACATTGCCCAACATGGTGTACATGTTGAGGTCTGCGATCGTTTCCCTGCTCATTGCCCAGTCTCCTGTTTGTTTGCCGAGGTTGTCTCGGTGGTTGCTGACTGCCATCCAGCGTAATCCAGCAGTCTCACTGTGTCAAGCTGGACGGCACTTGCCCTTATACACGACAAAGGCCCCGATTCCATAAGGAACCGGGGCCTTCATCAACTCACCCACTCACATAGGGAGATTGTGTGCGTCTGAACTGTCCAACTCTAGGTCGGCCAGTGCATCGTCTAGGGTCCGCTCAAGCCAATGCTTGTTCAGCTTGAGCGGACGCTGCACGATCCATGGTGCTGCCTCGATGGGGTGGGAGGGTCGTGCTCTGGACTTGCCCATAAGCACGACCCTAACCCCTCATCAGTCTGCCGAGCGGGGCACCATCCCGCTGTCGTCCCCATAGAGCCATGGGGTCCACGCCTCCGGGTACAGGTGCTCGGTGATGCCGCCCCCCATGCCGTAGTTCCGGGCGATCATCGTCCCCTTGTGTTGGTTGACGGCCCAACCTTCAGGCATGAATCGGTGGATTCTGTCTGCCGTCACTGCCGTCACCCAATTGCAGTGACGGACCCGGACACCACCATCCTCCAACAATTGAACGATGATGTTGCCATGCAGAGCCACGCTGATGATGTTCGTCTCCCCATCGTAATGAGCGACGGTGTTGTTACGCAGGGTTGCCAGCCCCGTGTCTAGGTTGATGGCCTGATAGATGGCGGCGAACGTCGTCGGCATCTTCTGACGTGTCTTGCCGCTCTGCCCTGCCTCCATCTCGAATTGCTCCGAGTGCATGTCCATGAACATCTCCTGAGCGTACTCCAGCGTCGGAACCATCCGAGCGTCGAACAGTTCGACGTTCTCCGAATCATGGCCGACACGCTCGGAGTGCTCCATGGCATCCTCCCATGCCGTGAGGAAGCCGCTGAATGCTCGCAGTCCCTCCATGCAGTCCGGCTCCTGATCGGCGCTGATGCCGCTCATGATGGCGCTGTCGTTGCCACTGGTGCAGATGCAGGTTCCGCCGATGAAGGCGACCCACTCGTACCTGTACCGGTTGTCGAACAACCACTCGGTGGTCGTCATCTCAAGGATGAAGTTGTCATCGGTGGAGTGCCACTCGATGCTTTGCGTTGCCTTGATCTTGCCCATGTCATTCTCCCTCTAGTAGTGCCGGAACGATCCGGCGGAGTGCCGTGTCGATGTGACTGTCGAGTGTTTCGCTGAACAGTTGAGCACCCATGGCGTTGCCGACGATGTTGTGCCCTCTGACTTCCCAGAACAAGTCCCACCTGTACCGCTTGTTCAGGTCCTTGACTGCATCGGCTCGGGGGATGTCTCCCCTGATGTACCTGTCCCGCCGGTCATCGGTGTCCAGAGGGTTGATGGCGGTCCACAACGCCTTGATTGCCTTCGCTGGTATCTTCATGTCATTCTCCGTCCTCGTCGTCGTCGTCGTCGTCGTTCATCCAGAGTCCCCAGTCCCCGGAGTCGCCACACCCACCGAAGTAGGCGTCAACCCCTTCAGGGATCAGGGTGTTCAGCTTGTCCTCCATCTCGTCATGAAGCCACCCCATGTTCTCCCAAGCCCTATCGACCGTCTCGGGGTATTCGCTGGTGTCGATGACATCTCGCAACACCTTGATGGCTCGCTGGTAGTGGTCACCGGGAAGCTGCGTTGCTTCATTGCACATGTCAACAATTTCGGCAATCCGGTCGGCCATGTACTGGCCATGGTGGCTGTCCACCAGGCAACCGAAGCTGAGCCACACTGTGGGTGTGATCTGCACTTCAGTGATCGTCACTGCCGCCGTCGTCCCCTCCTGCATGACTTTGTTGCAGTGGTCGCAACTCATCTCTTCGGCCCCCGAATAGGCGTCAACGACCAACCATCCGTCGTTGTTGTTGTCCTCGTCCATGAAGTGGATCGGGTTGGTGCTGTCGTTCATGCACTCGGGGCACAGTACGCCACCATCTGATGTGATGTATGAGATGGGGTAACCACCGGGCCATGCATAGGACGACCACTTCCCTTCATACGCCACATTGGCCATCAACTCGGCCCGGTTCATGCCATCCCCCCATCGTCCAGGGTGACTTCGCCGTTGATGAGTGCATCCAGACCCCGGAACAAGTCCTCGTCGGAGATGACCCATGAGGAGTTCAGGTCCTCTTCGTTCTCACGTTCCGCTCCGAAGTTCCGCCAGAACTGGCTGTCGGGGTAGCACAATGAGGTCGCCTCATCGGCCGTCAGACCGAGGAACGTTTGAAGCAGCAACTTCTCCCGGTTGTAGCCGACGTTCTGGATCGCTCTCATGTACTCATCACGGTTGGTGTTGAATACGAATGCGTTGGTCCATCCGGCAATGCAACCCGTTGTCCCGCACTCAAACACGTCCTCCGCCGAAGCGCCGTTGACCAGATCGGCAACCAGATCATTGATGTTGCCTGCGCTCCATGTCTCCATGTTGACGGCGTGGACCTTTGAGCCCTCCACCATCAACTCCTTCACTGCTGCCAGTCGCTCCAAATACATTATAACTCCCTTGTTTATGTGAGTGAGATTGCCGGGTCTTTCCGGCACCACCAGCTTGACATCCAGCCATTCCGCTGTCAACTGGCTGCCAGCTTCATATCCACGTCTAATAGCTTGTTCGCCTACCTATCCGCATGCTTGTTCGCCAGGGTTGTAGCATTGTTCCGGCCCCCCTAGCGACCCCAACGACATACCCCTCCCCGGATGCCACGCCGAGTGGTCGCCTTGACCATTCCTTAACGCATGGGTGCAGGCATGCGTCTAAGGCACGTACACGATTGATCGGTGCCACTGCCTCTGCCTCTGCCAGCACCCTGCCTGCCTGCCTGCCACCCTACCGCAGTCGGCACCCACTGTGAGCAGGGGAAACGTCCCTAAGGTCCCTAGCGTCCGTTCTAACGGCCGTTTAGCGTTCCCCGGTCCCCTAGTGACACCCTGCCGCCGTTCACTCGTTAGGTGCCTCGCTAGGTGCCTCGTTTCGTTAGTGCTGGCACTCCCCGGGCATGCAAAGGGGCCAGGACCCTGTTGGGTCCTGGCCCCTAGTGCCTGCCTTGCCTGCCTGCCTCGGAAACGACAGAGGGGCCAGGACCCTGTTGGGTCCTGGCCCCTAGTGCCTGCCTTGCCTGCCTGCCTGCGTTACTTGACTGCGTTCCTCCGTCGAGTGCGAGCGGCACGCAGTCCGAGGGTGTCAGCATCGGCAGGGAAGCACTTGCCGCACACGTCCAGCCCACTGGCATGATGCGCCAGAGGGGCAACGGTGCCGCAAGCCTCGCAGGCGTCCACGTCCACGACGGGTGCCGCTGCCGCTGCCGCTGCCGCTGCCGGAGCCTTGACCTTGCCTGCCACCTTGCCTGCCACGACGGGTGCCACTGCCACGACGGGTGCAGTGGGTGCTCCCAGTGCTGCCACTGTCGCTGCCACTGCCTGATCAGGCGTCAGTCCAGCAGCAACCATCCGGCCCACCATGGTGGAGAATGCGTCGGGTGCCTCGACGGGTGCCGCTGCCACTGCCACGACGGGTGCCGCTGCCGCTGCCTCTGCCTTACGTGCCTTACTGGCGTTGATACGCTCCACTGTCTGAACACCCTCCGGCGAGTGCCAGTACATGGCGTTCGCCGTTGCACGGGCGGACCGATCTTCGGCCACCTGCTCCGCTGTCTTGACATCCTTTGTCATCTCCCACAAGTGCAGTGCCTCGGTGGAGCCTGCCAGTGCGTCGAGTACCCCAGTGGTCACAACGCCTGCCTTGCTCGTTGCCTTGAAACGATCACCGGGGAGTGCCTTGCTCCCGATAGCGGTGCCGATACGGTAGGTGCGTGCCTTCCCCTTGCCACTGACGGACCAGTGACCTGCATGGACCTTGCCTGCCTTGCTGACTGCCTGCGTTGCTGCCGCTGCCGCTGCCGCTGCCGCTGCCGCTGTCTGTGCCTTTGTGGCCATGATGTTCATTCCCTCTGTGAGTGCCCCTAGCGAGATGCTGGGGGAGTGCTCTAGTCGGTCGTGAACCGATGCCACCTACGTGGACTAGAGCAACGTGCCTTACTCTGAAGCTTCCCCCAGGTACTCCACTGCCTGCGTGATGGTGTCGAGTGCCTCGTTCATAGCCTCGTATGAAGCTTCTGCCATCTCGCCACGTTCCGAGCCTTGCAACCCTTCTGGCATGCTGTCGTAGTAGTCCTGCTCATCATCACGCAGTGACTCAAGGTCCGTAGCGACTGCCTCAAGGGTGGCCACGATCGTGGCGAGTGCCTTGCGTCGTTGTGCGTTCACCGGTCCCCCTCCGCACCCATGGCGACGATGATGCCCAGTCCCTCATGCATCATGGTCTCGTCCGAGGGTGCCGCTGCTGCCGCCTGCATCATGCGGCTCATTTCGTCCCCCATGATTCCGAGCTTGATCAGGTTGCGCTCGTAATGCCCCTGCATCGTGTCGATACGGTTCGCTCGCCGCTCGTTCGTCATTGTCTGCCCCTTGCCTCTAGTGACCCACCCACCATGGGTGAGAGTGCTCTAGTTCGGTCGTGAACCGTCGTCACCTGCGTGATCTAGAGCAACGTGCCTCAGTAGTTCCGCATCGTCTCCGTTGTCATCTTGTCTGCCCACTGTGCCGCCTGCTCGTTGTCATCGTTGTGGTTGTTGTGATCGTCCTGCCACTGATCGAAGAACGCATCCCATATGGTCTCTGCCGGGGAGTCGCCCGTTAGGTGATTCTTTGCCATGACGTAAGTGATCATGTCTGCCGTTGCGTCTCTCATAGTGTGCCCCTTGCGTTAGTCGGTCGTGGTGTTCGGTCATGGTATCGGGTGATTCCCCGGTGACTTGAGCCGATGCCCCATACCTTGACGAACCCTTGACACTCCCGCCCCTTTAGTGGGCCATGCGGACTACTCCCCCTGCCTCTGCCCCCTGCCTCTGCCGGCACCCTGCCACCCTGCCT
>Ga0163147_10002400_pt1 | contig 26544 bp, 21 predicted proteins | sample OliLakLV19MP6G1_FD_148597 | JGI IMG/M metagenome (GOLD analysis project Ga0163147, IMG submission 148597) | Freshwater microbial mat bacterial communities from Lake Vanda, McMurdo Dry Valleys, Antarctica- Oligotrophic Lake LV.19.MP6.G1 | ecosystem: Environmental > Aquatic > Freshwater > Lake >...
TAACAACAAGCTTAAGTTAATAAAACGTTCTGCATATGGCTTTAGGAATTTTGAAAACTACAAAAATAGATGTTTGCTGTCCTGGGCATTTTAATTGTTAGTTTGGCATACTAAGTAAGGAAGAGCCCTAATAACATCGCTCTACTTTCTTTTAAATGCTTTTTCCAAGGGAGAATGTGATTGCCAATAGCATCTAAAACTTTAGCTTTGACTTCCCGAGCATTAAAGCGTTCTACTAACTTTAATGCCAATTGGGAAAAATGATAACCCAACTCAATATCTAAAACACTCGCACACAGTACAATGCCATATGTCGCATAAGCAAAAGCCGACAAAATAGAATTTCCATATTCGATCGATAAATTGACATTAGCTAAAGCAATTAATGTCATTAAATTGGGATTAGCTATAGAGGTAGCCCCCATTAGTCTTGATAAAATCAATAAAGCGGCCAGAGGTTCGGGCTGTGTCATCTCGGGCAAGTCAAGCAAGTCCTCTATTTTCCCGCCAGCCAAAAGAGATTTTGTTTCTTCAAATCCTTTTTCAACATCCCTCATGTCTGGGTTTTCTGGTAAATTTATCCCCAATAATTGTAGAAAATACAAACCGATTTTTATGCCTTCTTGAAAGTTGCTTTGAGACAGCGCTGTTTGAATTTTAAGAGCGTAAATCTTTGCTCCATCGACCGCAAATTTAGCATTTTCCAGCACCAGGGCAGCTAAACTTTCCATCCCATCGAAATCCCCTAAAAATAAGCTGCCTCTGCGGCTTCTTGATGCAATTGCAAGCTGACGTTGTATTGCGCCAGCCAACAGTTTTCTCCCAGCAAATTTATCCCTGTTTGCAGGTAGTTGAAAGCTGGCTGAAAAGCTACTGATGCCTTGGCTTTATTGCCAGCAATCAGATTGAACTCAGCCAGTTCATCTTTTTCGGATCGATCGCTAATTAATGAAGTGGCAAAATTCAGTTGATTAACAATGTCAAATATTTTGTCTTCTCGCTGTTCGGAAGGAGTATTTTGCAGCAGCATTTGCCCAATTTGTCTGTGGACGATCGGCTGATCTCGATCGGCAATTAGCGAATAAGCAGCTTGCTGAATTCTGTCATGAACAAATTTGTATTCTAGCGATTGGCTGCTGGGTAATTTTCCGGCAATTTCTAATTCCACATCTCCCATATTCCCCAGCAACACGACTAAATTTTCCGCAACTGCTGCATACAAATCATCCGCCGTTTCTCGCAGAGATTTTTGACTAATCGAAGCTAGGGTTTTGACATCAAATTGATTGCCAATGCAGGCTGCTATTTTTAAAGTTTCCTGCGTATTCTCCGGCAGTTGTTGAATTTTGCTCGACATCAATTCGACAACATTATCAGTGAATCCCCTTCCTTGAATTTCCCCTAAATCCCATTCCCATCTGGTAGCGGTAAATTCAAATTGTAACAACCCTTCGGTATAAAGTGCTTTGAGAAATTCATTCATAAAGAAAGGATTGCCACCAGTTTTCAACAGCACTAACTCAGCAAGGGCTGTGACTCTTTCCTCGCGGCAATTCAGCGCGTCGGAAATCAATTGAGTGACGGTGGCTAAATCCAAAGGTGACAGAAAAATGCGATCGACACTGACTTTATTTTTGATAATTTCTTCAATTGTCAAGCTTAACGGATGAGCGGGAGAAACTTCGTTATCTCGATACGCGCCGATTAAAAACAAACCTGGTGTGGTACCGCTCATTAACAGTTCGATTAACTTGATAGAAGCGCCATCAGCCCACTGCAAATCGTCTATAAATACAGTCAGAGGATGTTCTGGTTTAATAAAGACTGTAATGAAATTCTGAAATACTAAATTAAAGCGATTTTGGCTCTCGCTCAGCCCAACCTCTGGGACTGCTGGTTGCTTGCCTACGATCAATTCTAGTTCAGGAATGATGTCAATGATGACTTGACCATTTATCCCTAAAGCTGTTAATAATTTTTGTCGCCACTCTTGAAGTTGTACTTCACTTTCAGCTAACAGTTGCTTGACTAATTCTCGCAGTGCGCTGACAACAGCACTGTAGGGAATATTGCGCTGGTACTGGTCGAATTTGCCGGAAATAAAATAGCCGCGCTTTTGAGTAATCGGTTTATAGAGTTCTTGCACGATCGCGCTTTTGCCAATTCCCGAATAACCCGCAATTAAAAACATTGCGCTTTGCTCGGAAGATCGATCGAAAGCAGTTAAAATAGTAGCAATTTCTCGCTCCCTGCCGTAAAGTTTTTGCGGTATTTGAAATTTATCGGAAATGTCTTGACAAGCTAACGGAAAAACTGATATTATATTATTGCCTAGCAATTGATTCAAGCATTCTTCTAAATCTGTTTTAATTCCCAAAGCACTTTGATAGCGCTCTTCAGCATTTTTCGCCATTAACTTCATCACAATATCAGAAATAATTTGCGGAATTTCTGGATTAACCTCAGATGGAGATAAAGGCTGTTTGGCGAGATGGCTGTGTACTAATTCCAGCACATCATCAGTGTCAAAAGGCAGTTGATGCGTCAGAAGTTCGTAAAAGGTAGCGCCCAGGGAATAAAAATCAGTGCGGTAATCGAGACTGCGGTTCATTCTGCCGGTTTGTTCCGGTGACATATAGGCGAGAGTTCCTTCTAAAATGTTGGGATTTTTTAGGGTATGATTTTCTCGCGTTAACTGTGTAGAAATGCCAAAGTCGATGATTTTTAGCTGGCGGGTATCTGGATTGAAAACGATGTTTGAGGGGTTGATGTCTTTGTGGATGATGTTGGCTGCGTGAATTTGTCCTAAACTTTCAGCGGTGGCGATCGCAATTCGTAACAATTCTTCTACAGTAAATTTTTGTTGCTGCATCCAAATTTTCAAAGATTCGCCGCCAAAATCCTCTAAAAACATCACGAGGGTGTTTTGATATTGCTGCAAATCGTAGGCTTTGATACACCCCGTCAGGTTCAAAGATTGCGTAATCTTATACTCTGTGCGGTAGCGGGCGAGTTCTTGGGGTGTGGGATAATTTTCTTTGAGGACTTTGAGGACGATCGCCCGATCGTGCGATCGACTAAATGCTCGATAAACCAGGGAATTCGCACTTTCGTAGATTTGACTTGTGACTTCAACGTCAGGAAGAGTCAGCATATTCACCCTGCGGTCAACTGTGCGTTGAACATAGCATAAATATGCCGATCGCACAATACGTGCATCAGCCGATTTTAGATTTTAGATTTTAGATTGGACTCCACAGCTTAGATTTGAGATTTGAGAAGCCAAGACAGGTTTCCCAGTCAAGACAACCTGTTCGATAATATCAGCGGCGCGGGTGGTTCCTCCCGATCGCGCGATCGCCTTTTGCATCTCGATCGCCCTTTTTCGATACGACTCTTGGGTTAGGACTTTCACAATTGCCGATCGGACTTTATCAACACTCAACTCCTTCAAAGAAACCACTTCACCAACACCTGTATAAGCAATCCGCGTCGCCACTCCAGGCTGGTCATTCGCCACAGGAATTGCCACCATCGGTACTCCATAGCTCAACGATTCCAAAGTCGTATTCATCCCAGCGTGAGTAATCGTCAGAGTCGCTTTTTGCAACAGTTCTAATTGAGGTGCATAGCCAACAACGATCGGATTTCCCGGCAATTGCGGCAAAGATTCTGGACTCGCGCCACCTCCCAGAGAAATTACCAATTGAGCGTCTAATCCTTCACAAGCAGAGGCGATGGTTTGAAAAACTTCTAATAATTGATTTTGAATGGTTCCCATTGAGGCATAAATTAAGGGTTGACCTGTTAATTTTTCAAATGGGAAAGGTACTGGTTTGCGCGTCGCTGGATTGTGATAAGGGCCGGTGAAATGGAAGTGTGGGGGTAATTTTTTCCTGGGAAACTCGAATTTAGGTGGTTGCTGGCTGAGTTGGGCCAGTTTAGAGTAAGCATCATTCGGGTGCGAGTGCAAAGGTAATTTCCACTTTCGGCGATACTCAGCGATGACTTCTTTAATTGGTTTGGTAAGCAAATTGAGTGACTGATAGCCGACTTGATTGCGTAAGCATCCTCCCCAATTTGAATTGTATTGCCAAAGGGTACAAATAGGAGGAATGTTAGCTTCTCGATGCAGCATCAACCCATTACATATTGTGATAAAAGGAAGGTTAATAAACTCTGAAACGGTTCCTCCTTCGAGTGAATATTGGTCTACAAGTAAAGCTTTTACATCGGCTTTTTTAATAATCTCTGGAGCCTCTCTGAAAATAACAGCCGAAGTTTTCACAACTGCATTGAAATTATATCGCAAGGCAGCCAGTCCGCTGAGTTCTCCCATTTTGGTAAGGTTTTCTGCGATCGCGCCGAGCGGAAATTCATTTTCAGCTAATGGCTGAAATTCTAATCCGCTGGCTAAAGTTCTGGCTTTAGCATCGGCGAAGCAAAATACAGTAACTTGATGGCCTCGCCGAAGCAGTTCGCTGCCCAAAGTTGTCATGGGGTTGAGGTGGCCGTCGGCTGCTGGACAGAGGATGCCGAAGTGGGTCATTAGGGAACGCTCCGTGTGAATTTAAAGTTTTTTTAGTTCTAGCATGGAATCGGCGGTGTGAGGGGTTTTTGTTGGGCGTTGGGGAGTTGGGGCGATCGTTTGGAGAAACTCAGGAATCGGACGCAGATTTTAGTCATTGCAAGAGAGTATTACCAGTATATAGTTGTAAGCGATCTGCGATACCTAGCCAAAAGTTCAGGTAATCTCCTCAACTAAAGGTTAGTTCAAACAGGCTTTTTTTTATAGGTGCAAAACTCTACTTTGAGCTAGCGACTTCGGCGGGGTAATTTAATAAACTAAATTTAAGCAAAGACCAGCACTAGCTTAGCTGGAAAAAACAAATAAGGAGTTACTTCCTTAGAGTGGCAACTATAAAAGGAGAAATCAGATGGACAACACTTATCAGTTTTCCCGAGAAGTTGAGCAAGATTCTGCCGTGCAGCCGCAACAGTCGCCTGCCAATCTTGTCGCCGAAGAATTGAACGAATTGGAACTCGATGCGATCGCAGGTGGCCATTGCAATATGGCCAATGGCGCTCGTGCTGCGAGTATCCCTGTGATCACAGGCAGGGGGCCAAGGCCGGAATTTGCTATGGGTCTGTCCTATTACGAGTAATGAGCTTGTGCTGAGTTCAACCATATTAGGAGGAAACATCAAATGGAAACCAACAATCAATTTTTGCAAGAAGTATCACCCCAGTTGTCCCAAATCGCAGCATCCGAATCGGCCAACTCAATCGATGAAGAATTGGACGAATTGGAATTAGAGGCGATCGCGGGTGGTATCCGTACTATCACAGTCAGCGGGGAAAAGCCATATTTTCGGGGCCCGTCTCTGAACTTAATTGAAGCAGTGCAGTCCTATTACGGGAAATGAGCGGCTTGTAACTAGAAGCGATCGAGCTTCTGCTGAGTTTAAACACTCAAGGAGAAAACATTAATGGAAACCCAGTTTCTTAAATAAACTGGGTTTTTATTTACCTCATATCATGTACGTGTGAATCGAGCGTAATTCCTATAGAGGCGGTTTTTGCCATCCCAAATCGACTAAAAATAATAATTTTGTCAACCCGCTTTTACCTCTATAGCGCATCTAAATCCTGATCATATAAATATTTAAAAAATATGGATGCAAGACAGCCATTTTACCTGATGCAGCAAGCCCCCGATCTGGGTAACACTACAGTATTTAGCGTTGGCTTAGTTATCGCCTGCTTGCTATTGCTAATTTTGTTGTGGTTGCCCGATTTGCTGACAAAAGAATAAGCATCATTCTGCTCGATGGCATTAGATACTGTAAGAGACATCGCTTCCACAATCTTTTAAACAAATCGAATATTTATTTATCGGCGATGCACCCTACAATCTATCATAAGGTGCGTCGCTTTCACAATTTTTTAAACAAATCGAATATTTATTTATCGGCGACGCACCCTACCTCATACTGTATATTACTCCAACTGCCGCGCCACTAATCGAGCAAATAATCCTCCCTGTTTTACCAATTCTTCAAACGAACCGAATTCCACCAAACGGCCCGCTTCAATCACATAAATGCGATCGGCATTGCGAATCGTACTCAGGCGGTGGGCGATGACAACTCGCGTCACATTCAACTTATCCAAACTCTCAGTAACGATCGCCTGCGTGCGGTTGTCCAAAGCACTCGTAGCTTCATCCATCAAGATCACCTTTGGTTTGACAACCATCGCGCGCGCAATTAACAATCTCTGCCGCTGTCCTCCCGAAAGATTCGTGCCGCCCTCGCTGACAACCGTGTGCATTCCCATCGGCATTTGTTCGATATCGGCGGCTAAACCGGCCATTTGCGCGGCTTCCCAAGCTTCCTCCTGCGTTACCATCGCCCCGCAGGTAATATTGTCAAACATCGAACCAGCATTAATTCTGCCGTTTTGCAGCACTACTCCTAACTGCCGCCGCACAGCTTGAACGTCGAGGCCTGCTAAATCTTGATTGTCGTAATAAACAGTGCCGCTTTGTGCTATTTCAAATCCCAATAACAGCCGAAATAATGTTGATTTGCCGCTACCAGACGGCCCGACGATCGCGATAAATTCCCCCGGTTGAATATTGATGCTGACATCATCTAAAATTGGGGGGCCATCGGATCGGTAGCGGAAAGTTGCCCTATCGACAGTAATTTGACCTTGCAAGCGGCCGGGATCGGCTTTTGTCGGGTCAGATTCCGGGATGCCCTGGACGATCGGTTTGGCTCGCTCCCACAGCGGTACAATTCCTAAAATATCAGTTAGAGTATTGCTCAAATCTGTGACGCCGGAAAGAAAGGTTCCGAAGGCGGAATTAAAAGCAAGAAAGGTTCCCATATTCAGTCCGCCGCCTTCTGTTTGAGAGGTTTGCATAAACTGAATTGCAAACCAAAACATCAGAATAGAACTGACTAACGGCAGCGCTTCGTTAAATACAGAAACGCTGTCGTCAATTCGTTTAATTCCCGTTCTTAGTTTAATTTGTTGGCTGTATTTTTTCGCCCAAGCTGCAAAGGCTCGCCCTTCGGCGGCCGCTACCCGCAACTTTGATACTCCGTTAATTAGTTCTACAGTCAGCCCGTTAATGTCGCCTTCTCCTGTTTCCATCTGCCGCTCTTTGGGGATTAAGAGCAAGCTCGATGTGGCTGTTACTATAACCGCCAGAAAAGTTAAACCAATTCCGACTAAAGCCAGTGGCAGACTGTAAATAAACATCAGCCCCAAATTCAACAGGGAAAATATGGCGCTCAAAAGTGTCCGCTGCGTCGCGCCGCTGAGTTGGGCGCGAATTTGATTAACTGCTAATAAGCGAGTCAGCAAGTCGCCAGAAGAATAGCTGCGAAAAAAGGCCGGTTTTAATCTCAGCAATCGATCCCAAACTGCCGGCTGGAGAGTGCCGCTGGCAGCATTTTCGATCCGCAATGTCAGAATTGTTTGGGCAATGCTAAATACAGCCCGTCCGATCGCCGCAACTAACAATACCAGCCCTAACTGCCACAGTAACAAACTATCGCTGTCAGGAATAGCATCATTGACCAAAATCGAGGTAGCTTGTGGCGTCACCATCCCCAGCAGCGTTCCCAATATCCCCAGCCCGAAAGCAACGATCATGTCTTTTTCGTAGCCCTTTGTCCCGAACCGAAACAGTTCCGCAGCGTTGCGAAGTAATAGCGGCAGGGGCCGATAAAACATTTGAGTTTCTGACGACAACTCTCGGGCTATTGCTTTAGTTACCCGTTTGCGAGTGCGATCGATCGGATCGAACAAAGTATAACGAGAACCCTTACCGGGCAACAAAGCTACAGGACGGTTGTCGCACTTAGTATAAGCCAACAGCGGGCCGCAGTTTTGGCGCCACCAATCCCCAACCAGCAACACGCGGCGGGTGCGAAATTGGGACGATCGCGCGATCGCCTCCATCGGATCTTTAACCCGGCTGAAATCTTCGGAACCCGCCGGGGGATTGACTGTTATCCCTTGTGCTTTACCCACAGCCCCAGCAGCGATTAACAGCGGCGTTCCTTCCTCAGAATCCCCAGTTTTTCGGGGATGCAAAACCTCCGTTAACTCTCCCAAAGCTGTCTCGGCTACTTGGCGGTTTAGCTGTTCGCGCTGCTGAAATCGGTTGAATTCCTCTGCTTGTTTCTGGGAAATGAGTAAATCCAAACAGCCGCATAAATACTCCTGCAGCAAACCCAAACTTGCCTGCAGCCGATCGGCATTTTGCATTTCTGCTGTGGAAAAAGTTTGCACCTCAACTTTCCCGGAAGCCACCAGCAACATCTTCCCAACCAGGGGAAACGCTGGGGAAGCGGCATTTAACTGCAATTCTCCAACACTCGCCTCGCCCGATCGCACCTGCACCCAGACAACTGTTCCCGGCGGCGATCGCAGCAGTTGGCCTGTTTCCAGCGATAGATACTGCCAAGCTGATGCTAAAACCACTGTTTCCGGCGAAACGATTTCCTCGCGCGATCGGGCGATTTCTCCCAAACGCTGCATCCAGCCATCCAAAAGTGCGATCGCGTTGCCCTCACCAGCAGCAACTAAAGCGCAAAAATCTGCGATCGCGATCGGTTCCAGTTCCGTTTCGGCGATCGGCACCGCCAGAATTCCCCACCGATCCTGCTGGGCTGTACCAAACAAAGCCTCGCCTGCGCTGGCGCTAAACAGGTAATGGCGGTTGCTGGCTGGTTTCTCACTTTGTATATTAGTAGCGAAAAGTGCGATCGCGCCCGACTTAACAATCCATACCTGATGCGGGTCATTCAGCAGCAGCGGCTCATTTCCTTTAATTCGGTGCAGTTTCTTAACAGGATTTGTATCTAGCATAGTGAGTAATTTATTTTCCTTAGTATCGATATATATCCCCCTAAATTCCCCTTAATAATGGGGACGTTGAGTGCTTCCATTCCCCATTAAGAAGTAAAAAAAATCCGTTTCCGATCGCCCGTGCCTAAGTCATAATTTAAAATGGTTTAAATCCACCTTATAAAAACCAAACTGTCAACTGTCAACTGTCAACTGCTATGTTATCCCTCACCAACCAAACGAGCATAAGCACCACCCAGCTTTTGCAACTCCTCATGAGTGCCTCTCTGAACTACCTTTCCCTCTTCCAGCATAATAATTTCATTGCAATCTCGAATCGTACTCAAACGGTGAGCAACCACAATACAAGAAGTACCGCGACGCCGCAAATTGCGATCGATAATTAACTCGGTTTCAGCATCCAAAGCACTCGTTGCTTCATCCAGCACCAACACCGCTGGATTCCTCACTAATGCCCTGGCAATTTCCACACGCTGCCGCTGTCCGCCGCTCATATTTGTCCCCCCTTCATTGAGTTGAGCATCGTATCCTCCCGGCATATTCAAAATAAGTTCGTGAATTGCCGCATCAATGCACGCTTGCACTAAATCTGATTCCGGTACTGTCGGGTCCCAAAGCGTGAGATTTTCCCGAACAGTGCCGGCAAATAGAAATATCTCTTGTTCGACCATTGCCAGCGAATTTGCTAGGATAGAACGCGGAATCAAATTGCGAGGAACCCCGTCAAATAAAATTTCGCCATTCATTGGTTGGTAAAGCCCGGTCACAAGTTTGGCAATAGTAGATTTGCCAGAACCGCTGCCCCCCACTAACGCTACGCGCTGACCAGGTTTTACACTTAAGTTCAAGTTTTCAATTAGCGGATTTTCCAAGCGGCTGTAGCCAAAACTGACACTCCGCAATTCAATGCTTCCTTGCAGGTGAAAAGCGTCTGGTGCGATGGCGCTGCGGCTGTTTTTACTATTAAAAGCATCGCGGTCTGCTTCTGGATCGACAGGGTTTTGCAGAACGTCATCAAGTCGGCTTAAATCGGCTTCTAATTCTTGCAGAGTGCTGCCAAAATTTACCAGATTGTTAACAGGTCGGAGGAATTGTTGAGTGAGACTTTGATAGGCAATTAACATCCCGATACTCAAACCGCCGTTCATCACCCGCAAGCCCCCGACAACTAAGATAGCAGTTGCAGCTAATGCCGTTAAAAATGCTGGTAATATTGACAATATTTGAGTGGGCAAAGCCAATTCTTGCTGTTGCTCATTTTGGCATAGTACCCGGCAAACTTAGAAAATAAATCGAATTCTAAACCGCTAGCTTTGACAGTTTCAATAGATTGAATGCCTGCGATTGCAGCACCGCCAACCTTACCTGTTTCTTGAGCTAATCTGGTGTTAGCATCGACACGGCTGCGGGATAAAGATTGTAGTGCCACAAAGTTTAAGGCTGCAAAAACAACGGCTACACTCGTCAGTACCCAGTCGTACATAACCATAATTATTGCATAGAAAACCATCATCACTGCGTCGATCGCAGTTCCAGCAAGTTTTCCCGATAAAATTTCAGCAACCTTGTCATTAACTTGGCAGCGGCTGCTAATTTCACCTGCAAACCGCTGGGCGTAAAATCCCACAGGCAAGCGCAAAGTATGCCATAGAAACTGTCCCGACATCGAAATCGAAAGCTTGTTTGCCAGCCGCCGCAAATAGAAAAATCGCATTCGCGCTAGCAGCCCTTGAACGGCCGCCGCAAACAGCATTCCCAGTATTAAAGGTCGCAGCCACTCGTGACGGTTTTCGACGAGAATTTCATCCACAAAAATTTGGGTAAATGCCGCGCCAGCCAAACGGGGAACAGTCAGTAATAAACCAGCAATTAAACAAAATGCGATCGCCCAGCGCGAACTTTGCAGTCGGGAACCTAAAGCCCTGGCAATACTCGGTTTTTTTCCGCCCTTTTCAAACTCCGGCCCGGGTTCAAAAGTCAAAACAACGCCAGTATAAGCAGACTAAAATTCTTCTAGAGAAACAGTCCTCGGCCCCGATGCGGGGTCGTTGAGATACACCCGCTTTTTCTTCATCCCCTCAACCACCAAAAAGTGATTGAAATTCCAAAAAACAATAAAAGGCGGCGGTACAAGTTTCAACTCTTCAACAGTTTTTTTAAACCCTTTAGCATCTAAGCCGTAAATTCGGGCTGCTTTAAGGATATTAGAAGCTTTACTGCCATCGCGAGAAACGCCGCACTCGCTCCGCAATTGGGCTAAAGGTACTGGGTGTTGGCAGTAACTCAAAATAATTCCTAAAGCAGCAGCACCGCATTCTACTGCTTCCATTTGTAACAGGGTGGGAGTACGAACTCGCCTTAATTGGCGCGGTGTAAAAAACTGAGAAATTAACGGGATTTTCATGGATTATAAGGCTAAAATTTATAATAAACTTTGCTTGTAGTCGAGTCTCGATCCCCCTAAATCCCCCTTAAGAAGGGGGACTTTGAAAAGACTCCGGTTCCCTGCTTCTTAAGGGGGGTAGGGGGGAGCGAATCTTAATAGTCAAACAGCAGTCTGTGGCTGGTTTTTAACTTAATTTGTTAGCAATTATCTCTCCCCGGTAACGAAAAAAACTGACTCATAACGGTTAGTAAACCCCAGTCAAAGACCGAAAAATAGGAATCACGTAAGAAATCGGCGCTAACTGCCCGATTTGAACCCGAACGAGCGCCGTAGTACCGGGGGAAATCTTGAGAGGAGGCCCGTTCGAGGAAGACCATTTGTAACCGCTGATAGTGTTCGGATCTTGTTGCAATTCCACAAAGAGTTGCACGGGAGCACCGCCACCAGCGATGCTTTTCGCGATGCTGTCAGCCAAATTTTCATTGCCGATAATTGCCGACATATCTTGATTAGTAACCGGAAAAGGAGAAACTTGCGTTACTTTCCCGACAATGCCTCCGTAGCGTTCTCGCTTGACGACGCTAGGGGTAACTTGTACGGTCATTCCCGGTTTAATTTGCTTGCCGTCTCTGTCAGCAAAATAAACAAGAGTGACCATTTTTTCGCGAGAAGTTTCAGATTCAACTGTCCCGATCCTTGTACCGATGTTCAGCATTTGACCTGCAACGGCGCTAACTTCTAAAACGCGGCCGTCATATTGGCTGGTAATTTTGCTGTCGGCGGTCAACTGATTCTGTAAGTGGGCAATCTTGCGTTTAACTTCCTGAATTTGATTTGTTTGGGCGATCGATTTTTCTAAGTCTTGTTGAGCTAGTTTTACAGCTTGGGTTTCTATGTCTTTAATCTTAGTTTTGATGTCGTCAATTTTGTTGAGGTTTTGCAGGTAATCTCGTTCGGTGTTACTTTTTTGAACTTTAAGTTCTTGGAGATTGTTTTTAATTTCGTTAAGGCGGTTGAGATTTTGCAGGTACTCTCGTTCGGTATTGGTAGCTTCAACCTTGAGTTGCTGCCGGCTGTTTTTGATGTCGTCAATTTTATTGAGATTTTGCAGGAATTCGCGATCGCTATTCGTTTGCTGAACGTCGAGTTCCTTTAACTGCGTTTCAATATCCGCCAGTTGCATCTGAGAGTCCGCGAATTCCTGTCTCGCTTGCAGCATTACATCCTCGCTGATCGCCCTCTCTTGTTCGTAAAGAACGCGGCGAGTTTCAAACCGCTGCTGTAATGTTTCCACCAAAGAAGTGATGTGCTGTTTTCGCTGCAAAAGACTGTCGCGTTTTTTGGCGATCGCAGCCAGAGTTTGCTGCCGCAATATCGGTGCAACTTGTTCCCGCCGCAAACTTTCTTCCAAACTTTGGCGTTTTTCTGCTAATGCTGTCAGAGTTTGCTGCCGCAGTATCGGGGCAATTTGTTCGCGGCGCAAACTTTCCTCCAAACTTTGGCGTTTTTGCTCTAATGCCGCCATACTTTGCTGGTGCAGTATCGGTGCAACTGACTCCCTATTTAAGCTTTCTTGAAGGTCTTTTTGCTGCTGTTCGAGGGTTTTTAATTCCAGGGCAATCTGCTGTTTTTGCAGCTTATTAGTATCTTGCTTTTGCCCTTGCATTTCAGCTAATTTCGCTTTTTCTTGCTCTAGCTGCTGCTTGAGGTTGAGTTTATCAATTCTACCGATTTCCTGACCCCGTTTAACAACATCTCCCGGCTTGATATTCAGCTTTACCAATTGACCGGAACTAGCAGCTTGAAATTGCACGACTCGGCGGGGCTGAAGCAACACGCCTTGACCGGAAACAGTCAGCGGAATTCGCCCGATCGCACTCCAAACGCCCGCAGCAGCAACTAAACAGCCAATTGCAGTTAGTGGCAGCCACGATCGAGGACTAACCACCTGCATCATTTGGTCGAGGCGTTCCGGTGAAGATAAGCGATCGATCGCTTCTTGAGTAAAAAGTTTGTTTTGTTTTACCTGCATCAGCTAGTCCTCTCGATAGTGCGATCGCGATCTGGCTTTAAGCTGGGGTGTATTTGATTCGGAAATTCCTTGAATGTCAATTGAGGCACAAATAATTTCCCAACAAATGTTCAAAGCTTCCGTACACTTACTTGAATGTTCTCACTCCTGTTTGCAGCTTGCCTGTAAAATCACTTTACGACAATTAACCCTCGTAAGACCTAACTAACAGTAGAGTTTTCAGCTAACAAAAAGACCAGCTTACAGCCAGTCTTCAGACGGGGGAATGACCCGAACTTTCGGCTAGGTATCGCCCGCAGCCAGTGTCTACACATTGTAACCAGTTAAGCTAAAAACACTTTTGTCAATGAGTAGAATTACTCTAATGTATCAAAGTAGCAACTTAAAATGTGGTGCCATTTGTTCAAGGAGGTTGCAAGAAAAACTGTTCAGGACTTCGCCCAGTAGGAGGAAAATGGGAAGCAATTACCGATATATTAGGTTTTTGCGATCGCTGGACTATTCCTAAATCCAGATTGTGGAGTTCAGCACAATACTCAACTGGGTCTAAAGCTAATACTTTTTGTTCAGATATAAAAAAAGGATAAATCCCTCAATAAATCATCTCTAAAGCAATCTGCTCAAATGGAATTTCTAATTCCTCCCTCTGCAACTACATCTCCAATAGCAATCCTAAAGCATGGGTGAATTTCTTACTTTCTCCGCGCGGGTTCGGGGGGGGTTGGGGTGAGGTAAAACATTTACGATTCCTGCAATGATTGCTATATATAGCCATCCTAAATCATTTGTGAATTTCTTACTCCCTCCCCTTGATAAGGGGAGGGTTGGGGTGGGGACAAAAATTTACGACTCCTGCAAGGATTGCTATAGTTTGATTTTTGATAAGATTACTGAACCAACCCCAGTGCAAAAAAAGGTTCTCGTTTTGCTTGGTGTTTCTCTAATTTATACGCAGTAAACCGGGGGCAAAAATCTTTATTTTAAAAGCTTACTACACTGAATATGCCTTTTGTCAGTTGGGGAAGTTCAATGTAATTGGTGATGGGTAATTGTAGGTGGGGTAGAAGGAAGGGAAACCCCATCTACAATTACTATTAACAGTCAAATTCCCAAGTCAAAATTCCCATGTCAAAAGTTAACAGTCAACAGTTAATTGTTAACCGTTGACTGTTAAACTGAATGCCTGTATCGAACTCGCTATAAACTGCCTGAATGGCTGTTCATTCTTTGGATTTAGAACTTTTAGAAAGCTTACCCTCAAAAGGTTGAACTCCACTATTTGGATAGTTGTCATCGCTGGGGCTAAAAATCCGCACGGCTGCTTCCGAAACGTAACGCATTGCGTTTGCCAAAGATTTAGAAAGATTCATAAAAAACCTCGGTAAGTGGGAAACTCAGAGTCTTTAGACCTGAGAGGAAAACGACCCGGCGGTTTCAACCGCCTTGAATCTTTCCATTACCGCCAGGCGAGTTGTTCGGTCAGGTGTACTTTTGTACTGTACTTTCGATGGGACAATTACCATCTCAAACCTTACAATCCTGTACGCATAATGTTTGCTCGATTAGAGCCTCCCTTGCGGGGTGATGTGAGCTTCGCCAATGTTATAAAGGCTTGTTGGGCTTGCAACACTGTTCCAGGGACTTTAGAACTGTTTAATTGCAAACGACAGAGCGGGGAACTAGCTTCGCATTCGCCCGGTGTCGTGACCTAAATAACGTAGTCAGTTAAGACTTGGGCTGGTCAGAATAGCTTGCTTCGAGACTTGCTCGCGACCAAGCGAGCGTGTCTTTAGACCTGAGTTCCTGACAGAATCTGCCTCTCTTGTCTGAGTTCTGATACTTTTAATATTACTCTAATTTTTGGGCTTTGGATGAGTTTAGCAATATTTATTTGAATTACTTATTGGTCTGCAACATAGAAGCAAGCTGAAGGTTTTAGGAATTACGCATTGTTGGACGATCGACCTTTTGCTGGTAGATTTTTCCTTGCTCAACTCAATCACTCGCGATCGCCCTCCCGACGCTCAGAAACCGGGTTGTCTAACTTTGTTCAAGGGCTGCAAGGAAATATTTTCGCAAAAAACCCGGAACCCTTGAGTGTTTTTGGTTAATTCCTGAGTCTGTTAAATTAAGTATTTATATTGGTTTTACCATAATATTAATCTACCAATTAACCGAAATCCGCTATTAAATGGCATAATCAGCGAATTTTTCCGACAATATCTGTAATCTTTATCAAAGATTTACAAAAAGATATGGTGTTTGTCACTATAATTAAAAAAAAGAAGTTTGTTCGGGGTTTTTTTTATGAAAACTACCACAGAAAGCCTGCAGCTCACAGGTTTTGAAGAAATCTTAGAAGACCGGGAACTGACGGTTTCTTCAGCAGATTACAGCCTTTTGACCGATCTCTACCAGCTAACGATGGCCGCTTGTTATGTCGGGGAAGGGCTCGACGGGCGGGCCGCGAGTTTTGAATTATTCGCGCGCAGGCTGCCAGAGGGTTTTGGCTACGCGATCGCGATGGGTTTGGCTCAAGTTATCGATTATTTAGAAAAATTTCGGTTTTCGCCGGCGCAAATTGAGGCTTTGCAGTCCACTGGGATTTTTGCTGGTGCCCCGGAGCGATTTTGGACTCTGCTCGCCACAGCCCGCTTTACTGGCGATGTTTGGGCAGTTGCGGAGGGGACGGCGGTGTTTGCTAACGAGCCTCTGCTGCGAATTGAGGCTCCTCTGTGGCAGGCTCAGTTGGTGGAAACTTATTTGTTGAATGCCATAAATTATCAAACTTTGATTGCGACGCGGGCAGCCAGACTGCGAGATGCGGCGGGCCCGGAGGCTAAGTTGCTGGAATTCGGGACGCGCAGGGCTTTTGGGCCTCAAGCTGCTGTGTGGGCGGCTAGGGCTGCCCTGGCTGCGGGATTCGACGGCACTTCTAATGTTTTGGCTGCTTTGAAGTTGGGCCGCAAGCCTGTCGGTACGATCGCCCATGCTTTGGTAATGGCTGTGGCTGCCCTCGAAGGCAGCGAGAATCAGGCGTTTGCAGCTTTTCACCGCTATTTTCCGGGGGCGCCGCTGCTGATCGATACTTATGATACTGTGGCGGCGGCGCGGATGTTGGCCGATCGAGTAAACAGCGGTGAAATGCAGTTGGAAGGGGTGCGGCTGGATTCGGGCGATTTGGCGGTGCTGTCTCGGCAAGTTCGATCGATCCTGCCTGGGGTTCCAATTTTTGCTAGCGGCGATTTGGACGATCGAGAAATTGCTAAATTAAAAAGCAGCGGCGCTTGCATTGACGGTTACGGTTTGGGAACCAAGTTGGTCAGCGGTTCCCCTGTCAACGGTGTTTATAAGTTGGTGGAAATTGACGGAATTCCGGTGATGAAAGAGGCAAGCGGCAAGGTAACATATCCAGGAAGAAAGCAAATTTTTAGACATATTGAAAATGGGCAAATTCTCGGAGATTGTTTGGGATTGTCGGGAGAAACTATTCACAATTGCGATTCTTACCTATCATTAATGGAGTTGGTTGTCAAGGATGGCAAACGAGTCCAGAACCCGGAAAGTTTGGAGGATATCGCCAAACGCACTGCTGCTTCTGTCGCCAGTCTTCGACCCGAAACTCGCCAACTTGACAACCCGATTTCGCCGTCGGTGGAAATTTCTACAGATTTGCAGAGTCTCACCCAAAAAACGAAAAGAGTTAGTAGTCAGTAGTCAGTAGTCAACAATCAACAATCAACAATCAACAGTCAACAGTCAACAGTCAACAATTCCCCATTAACTATTAACGATATTACCGATTACCTATGCAGAAGATTGCTCTTTTTGGAACCAGTGCCGATCCGCCCACAGCGGGACACAAAACTATCCTGAATTGGCTTTCCCAACATTTTGATTGGGTAGCAGTTTGGGCGTCGGATAATCCTTTTAAGTCGCACCAAACTTCTCTAGAACACCGATCGGCAATGCTGCTGTTAATGATTAAAGAAATTAATTCGCCCAGACACAATCTTTGCTTGCATCCAGAACTCAGCAGTCCGAGGACGGTGGAAACTGTGGAACAAGCAAGATTGCTGTGGCCGAATGCAGATTTGACGCTGGTAATAGGTTCTGACTTGGTGGGTCAATTGTCTCGCTGGTACAAATTTGAACAATTGTTAAAACAAGTGGAGTTGCTGATAGTACCACGACCGGGTTATCCGTCAGAGCAATTAGATTTGTGGCAGTTGAGGCGCATGGGTGCAGAGGTGGCGATCGCATCTTTGAGTGCTCCCAATGTTTCTTCTACTTCCTATCGCGAAACAGGAGACACGGAAGCTCTGACTCCGACCATCGAAGATTACATCCATAGGGAGCATTTGTACGCATGGCAAGAGGCACAAAAAAGAGCGAGGGTTGCTCATTAGCTGACTTTAAAGTAGGAGTAGATAATGTTATTTTTTCCGTCGATACCGTGCAGAACCGCTTGTTGGTGCTGTTGGTAATGCGGCAAGACGAACCGTTTATCGATTCTTGGAGTCTTCCCGGTACTTTGGTGCGTCAGGGCGAGTCTCTTGAAAATGCGGCTTACCGAATTTTGTCTGAGAAAATTCGGGTAAAAAATTTGTATTTGGAGCAATTGTATACTTTCGGAGAACCAGGGCGCGATCCTCGGGAATTTACCAGGGGCGATCGTTATCTTTCGGTTAGTTATTTTGCTTTGGTTCGCTTTGAGGAAGCTGAGTTAATTGCTGGGAGTGTAGTCGCGGGTGTCGGGCACCGTGTCGGCGGCATTGCTTGGTATCCCGTGCAACAAGTTCCAAAGCTGGCCTTCGATCACACTCAAATTCTCGAATACGGATATCGGCGACTGCGTAACAAACTTGAATACAGCCCGGTAGCTTTTGAAGTTTTGCCGGAACTTTTTACTTTGAGCGATTTGTATCAACTTTATACAACTATTTTGGGGGAAAGTTTTTCTGATTATTCTAATTTTAGAGCTCGATTGTTGAAATTGGGTTTTTTGTGCGATACCGGTGTTAAGGTTTCGCGCGGGGCTGGCCGCCCTGCTAGTTTGTACCGCTTTGATGCCGCCGCTTTTGCTCCTTTCAAAAATAAGCCGTTGGTGTTTATCTAGCTGTTCATTGGATGACATTCGGGGATCAATTTAGTAACATTAGAATAGAAGCTATTAAGGAGTGCAGACTATGAAAGACCCTGATGAATGCGCTAATATTCACGAAGTTCGGGAGGAAATTGATATCATCGATCGAGAAGTGATCGAGGCTTTGAGCAAGAGATTTCAATACGTCATCGCGGCAGCAAGGTTCAAAACGAGTGAAGCTAGTGTTCGATCGTCGGATCGCTTTCAGGCTATGTTACAGCAGCGGCGGGAGTGGGCTAAAGAATCGGGTTTGAATCCTGATGTGGTTGAAAATATTTACCGGGATTTGGTAAATTATTATATTGAGGAAGAGTTGAAACATTACAAATCTAAGTAAGTTTTCGCTACATTCAAATCTAGGACTATAGGAAAGTGAGTCCGCGCGGGCGGACTGTTAGCAATATTTATTAGGTGATTTGGTGATATGAAAATTGCGATCGCACAACTCAACCCTACTATTGGTGATATCTTGGGCAACTCCAACCTAATTCTGGAGGCTGCGAAAAAAGCTGAGGTTGAGGGCGCAAACTTATTGCTAACACCGGAACTTTCCCTGATCGGTTATCCGCCTCGCGATTTGTTAATCAATCCGAGTTTCATTGCAGATGCAGGTGCACAGTTGCTGCAACTGGCGCAAGCTTTGCCGCCGGAGTTGGCAGTCATAGCCGGCACTGCCTTACCTAATGCTAATGCTGTTAAACTCGGCGGAAAATCATTGTTTAATAGCGCTGTTTTGTTGCAAAATGGCGCCGTCAAACAAGTTTTTCATAAACGCTTGTTGCCTACTTATGATGTATTTGATGAAGATAGATATTTTGAACCGGGAGAAAACAGCAATTACTGTTCTATTGGCGAACTCAAAATCGGCGTGACAATTTGTGAAGATTTGTGGAACAATGAGGAGTTTTGGGGTAAACGCAGTTACGCGGGCGATCCTGTTTCCGATTTGGCAAAATTGGGTGTAGATTTAGTGGTTAATTTGTCGGCATCGCCTTATTCTGCGGGGAAGCGGGGAGTGCGATCGGCGATGTTGCAGCACAGTGTCATCCGCTGCGGGATACCGATTATTTACGCTAATCAGGTAGGGGGAAATGACGATATTATTTTTGACGGCAGCAGTTTTGCGGTGAATCGAAAGGGTGATTTGATTCAGGTATTAGCTTCTTTTGAAACGGATTTTGCGGTGCTGGAATATGACGAAAATAAACAAGATTTAATTGGCAGTGGCGGGATCGGGCAAGATGCCCGATCCACAACAGATTTAAGTTTTCATCCGGCAGAAGGAGATGCCGAAATTTGGGCTGCTTTGGTTTTGGGAGTGCGAGATTATGTTCGCAAGTGCGGTTTTTCTAAGGTTGTACTCGGTTTGAGTGGCGGGATAGATTCGGCTTTGGTGGCGACGATCGCCAGTTGCGCGATCGGGCCCGAAAATGTTCTAGGGGTGCTGATGCCTTCTCCTTACAGTTCGGATCATTCGGTTAATGATGCTTTGGAATTAGCCCGAAATCTGGGCATCGCGATCGAACTATTGCCGATCGGCGATTTGATGAAAACTTACGATCGCACTCTCGCCGATTTCTTTGTAAATACAACTTTTGGGATTGCGGAAGAAAATATTCAATCGCGGATTCGAGGCAATCTGTTGATGGCAATTTCTAATAAGTTCGGACATTTGCTGCTTTCGACGGGCAATAAGTCGGAAATGGCGGTGGGTTACTGCACTCTCTACGGCGATATGAATGGGGGATTGGCGGTGATTTCTGATGTGCCGAAAACTCGCGTGTATTCGCTTTGTAGGTGGCTGAATTCTGGCGGATATGTAGGGGCGATGCCCCCAGTCCCGCCCCTGGGAAAGGAAATTATTCCGGTTAATATTATTACTAAAGCGCCGAGTGCTGAACTGAAACCTGGCCAAATTGACCAAGATTCTTTGCCGGATTACGATGTTTTGGATGACATATTGCAGCGGTTGATCGAACATCACGAATCTGCCCAACAAATTATCGCTGCAGGACACGATGAAGCGGTGGTTAAACCTGTAGTAAAATTAGTGAGGCAAGCGGAGTTTAAACGGCGACAAGCAGCCCCGGGTTTGAAAATTAGCGATCGAGCTTTTGGTACCGGTTGGCGGATGCCGATCGCCAAATCTTCCTTATATTAAACCCATCATTAAACGCAAAATGGTTAACATCGACGGTAGTTTCGGCTTCGATTTTCTCATGGGAAGTCTCAGCAACGATACGATTAGAGGATTTGCAGGTAATGATACTATTCAAGGTGTGGGGGGAAATGACCGAATTTTTGGCGATCGGGACAATGATTTGCTAGCAGGAAATGAAGGCGCTGATACGCTGTCTGGCGGGCAGGGAAGCGATACAATCTATGGAGAACAAGACTCCGATTGGATGTTTGGCGATCGGGGTAACGATTTGCTAATAGGCGGCGAAGGCGGGGATATCTTAACAGGAGGCGCGGGGGATGATTTATTTGTGATTGAAAGAACCTCCGCCGCATCTACTATTACTGAAGCCGATATAATTACAGATTTTGGCAACGGCAATGATAAAATTGTCTTGACCGATGGCATGAAGTTTAGCGATTTAGAGCTTTCTGTTTTCGAGAACCAAACTATTATGAAAAATAAAAATTCCGGCAAATATTTAGGAGTTGTTTCGGGAAATTATAATCTGACTGAATCCAACTTTATTTCGCTGTTTGGCGGACTAGATAGGGGTCAGCTTTTGCCAATTTCTGTGAATACTATTGTGGGCGATCGCCCCCTGGGACTAGAAGTGGCAAAAACTCCCGAAGAACAAGCAATTGGCTTAATGTTTCGCACAGAATTGCCCGATGACAGGGGAATGTTTTTTCCCATCGAACCCGCGCGAAACGTGCGTTTCTGGATGAGAAACGTGTCGATCGATCTCGATATGGTTTTTCTGCGGGAAGGCGTCGTGCAGGCGATAATTCCTAACGTACCGCCGTGTTTGAGCGAAACCTGCCCCAACTACGGCCCGGATGTTCCCGTTGATGGAGTTATTGAACTCAGAGGCGGAAGGGCGGCCCAATTGGGACTCAAAGTTGGCGATCGGATTCCCAATTTACCCTGAAACGTATATGATTTTATCGCAGCATTCAACATTTGTGCATCCAATGAATCCTATTGAATTAAAAATAATCCCCCATCAAACTCAAGACGGTTTAGCTTACCAACATTTGCGCTTGCGAATTACAACTCAAGACGGTATCATCACACCCGATGATTTGCAAGGTTTGAAACTTCCTCAAGACGTTCAATTCAGCCAAGGAATTGTCATTGAAGGTAGAGGAGCGATTTGGCTGTACGGGTATTTAGTACACGAATGTCATCCTGCGGCTTGGGTGGGATGTTACGATCCGCGATTAGGAGGTGCGGTGGTAGTAGCGACGCACAAGCACGAGGTATCAGTTGGACAGGTATTAAAATTGAGTTTACCAAGCGATTAAGACTCTCCGTAGCGCGTGTAGCGGCTTTGGTTTTGAATGCCAATCCGACTCTTACTCCGGCTCAAGTTGAGTATATCTTGACGGCAATAGCCAACCCAAATGGGATAATAGCCTAGAAAGAATAGGCAGCAACTATTCAGAAACATTAGTCGCCCGCCATACATCCGCGCGAATCTGTTTTGTCCGAACCTCCGCGCGGATGGGATGTGGATGCAATCCAGCAATGGCAAATATGGATTGACTTCGCAGTTATAAATTTGGCAGAAAGTCGGCGGTTCTAGTTGTCGAACTTGCCAAGGTCAGATTCTAAATTTTAGCAAGCAAGTAGGATGGAACATGAGCTCGCAAGTAATCCCTATACCAGGGGAGTTTCCAGCCTACTATAGCAATCCTTGCATCATTTGTGAATTTCTTACTCCCTCCCCTTGCTAAGGATCGTGAATTAAATAATTTGCATAATCCTGTGGGATGGGCCTGAAAGCCCGTCCCTTATAGACGGGCGAGACGCCCATCCCACAAGAAAATCACGCATTGCAGGTTATTTAATTCTCATTCATAAGGGGAGGGTTGGGGTGGGGTAAAAAATTTACGACTCATTTAGCATTGCTATAGCGCCGCAGCAGATTATTAGCTGCAGATGCACGCATAGCAATCCGTATAAATTCACAAAACATCTGCGCTGTTTAGCGTGCATTTGGTGTTGTCACGCACCTTACTTAATCAGCACTAAAGCAAAAAAATGGTTTGACAGGCAATATACTATTGTTAGTTGTTATTTCTTAATTATTAATTATGGCAAGTTACAGAACAGTGTTGTTTTTCAACGGTCTAACTTTAGTGTTAGTAGGGCTAGTGACGGCGTGTCTTAGTTTATTTGGTTCTTCGGTAAAAGGGTTATTTTTGCCGCCTTGCTCTGCCACGTATCCGGGTGCAGGTTTCTTTTTTTTGGCGTTTCAAATGTTATTTTATTTATCGGTAATGGTGTGCGCTTTTACCTTTGGATTGCTGAGAATTATTCAACCCGATCGCCCAGAAAATCGATTTATTTTATATTCGGCACTGTTTGCAGGTTGCTTTCTGTTCAATGAAGTTTTTCGCACCCACGTTCACCTGGGACGTGCGGGTTTTCCGAAAGTGACAATTGTCATATTTTATGCCGTACTGGCCGCTGCCTACGGACTAGCTTTTAGGAGGCAAATTAAATTAACTCCCTATCCTTTACTGCTGAGTGGCGTTGGTTTGTTATTTGTTGCCTTTTTTGCAGAAGCGCTGCCTTTAAAAAACGAGATAGTTTCGAGCTTGCTGGAGGGAATACCGAAGCTGTTGAGCGGGATTAATATTGCACTTTATTTTTGGTTTTTGTGCCAGGGTTTGATAGTGCGATCGCTCAATTTCTCCAAATAACATCCTATTCAGAATCCTTGTTTCACTTCCTGCGAACACAAGGACATTTTATTTGTTAGTAATTACGCTCATCAACCCCATTTCTACGAGAAATAAGAGGTTGATGAGCGAATCACCTATTTACAACAGATTTAGCATCAAAACAAAAAGTATCGCTGCGCCATTGGCAAAACTGTTGCCGGTTCGCAAGTTAACAATTCCCCATCCGCCCTGACTTCATAAGTTTCTGGATCGACTTCCATTTGTGGCAAATAATCGTTGAGTTTCATATCTCTTTTACTAATTTGTCGCGTGCCTGAAACTGCTACAGTGGGCTTTTGCAAACCGAGCTGTGCGGCAATATCTCGATCGCGCGCAGCCTGCGAAACAAACGTCAGACAAGTCGCCCCAATCGCCCCGCCAAAACTGCCAAACATCGGCCGCATATGCACCGGTTGCGGCGTAGGAATGCTGGCGTTAGCATCTCCCATCTGCCCATAGGCGATCGCCCCTCCTTTAATTACCAACTCCGGTTTCACCCCAAAAAAAGCCGGCCGCCACAAACACAAATCCGCCAATTTCCCCTCTTCCACCGAACCGACATACTGACTAATTCCGTGAGTAATCGCCGGATTAATTGTATATTTTGCAATGTACCGCTTCGCCCGAAAATTGTCATTTTCACTACTTGTGGAACGGGCATCTTGCCCGTCCAATCCACTTGTGGAACGGGCATCTTGCCCATCCAAATGACCTCTTTGCACCTTCATTTTATGTGCAGTTTGCCAAGTCCGAATAATCACCTCTCCCACTCTTCCCATCGCCTGCGAGTCAGAAGAAATCATACTAAACGCGCCCAAATCGTGCAAAATATCCTCAGCAGCAATAGTTTCCCTTCTAATTCTCGACTCAGCAAAAGCCACATCTTCAGGAATGCCTCGATCCAAATGGTGGCAAACCATCAACATATCTAAATGTTCTTCTAAAGTATTGACAGTGTAAGGGCGAGTCGGGTTAGTTGACGAGGGCAAAACATTAGCTTGGCCGCACACTTTAATAATATCCGGTGCGTGTCCGCCGCCAGCACCTTCAGTGTGGTAAGTATGAATAGCTCGATTTTTAAATGCGGCAATTGTAGCTTCCACAAATCCCGCTTCATTGAGAGTGTCGGTGTGAATTGCCACTTGCACGTCGTACTCGTCAGCTACATTCAAACAATTGTCGATCGTTGCTGGCGTAGTTCCCCAATCTTCGTGAAGCTTCAAACTCATTGCACCAGCCAATACTTGTTCGACTAATCCTTGAGGTTGACTGCTATTTCCCTTACCTGAAAAACCGATATTTACGGGAAAAGCATCGGCGGCTTGCAGCATTCTGTACATATGCCAAGGCCCCGGAGTGCAAGTCGTGGCGTTTGTACCCGTTGCGGGGCCAGTGCCACCGCCGATCATTGTCGTGATTCCGGAGGCGATCGCCACTTCGATTTGTTGCGGGCAAATAAAATGAATGTGAGTATCAACTCCCCCCGCCGTGAGAATCATTCCTTCGCCAGCAATTACTTCTGTACCAGGCCCAATAATAATATCTACCCTATCTTGAATGTAAGGATTTCCCGCTTTACCAATTTTGTAAATTTTTCCGTCTTTAATGCCAATATCTGCCTTAACAATTCCCCACCAATCCAATATTAAAGCATTAGTAATTACCGTATCAACAGCACCATCAGCATTAGAAATAGGCGACTGTCCCATGCCATCGCGAATGACTTTGCCGCCACCAAATTTAACTTCATCTCCGTAGGTTGTAAAGTCTTTTTCAACTTCTATGAATAATTCTGTATCGGCTAATCGGACGCGATCGCCCGTTGTCGGCCCGAAAGTTTCCGCATAAGCGCGGCGATCCATTCTGTAACTCATGCTCACTCCTAATATTAATAATTTTTTAGTTGGTAGTTGAGGCTAACTTAAATTATACTATTTAGCAAGATTGTTGATAATAGCTGAAGTTTCATCCATCTAACTCACCATTAATCTTACCATTAAAGCCGTAAACTTCACGACTACCAACAAACGGCACTAATTGAATTTCCCTTTCGTCTCCAGGTTCAAACCTAACTGCTGTACCTGCGGGGATATCCAACCGCATTCCTTTTGCTTGTTCTCGATTAAATGCTAAGGCTTCATTCACTTCATAAAAGTGATAGTGGGAACCGATTTGAATGGGTCGATCGCCTGTATTTCCGACCAACAAGCGCACTGTTGGGCGATCGGCATTTAATTCAATTTCGCCCTCTCCAACAATCATTTCTCCCGGAATCATATCTGTCTCCTGCGATTTTTTGCGGTTAAATATTTAACGAATCGGATCGTGCACTGTCACCAACTTAGTCCCATCGGGAAAAGTCGCCTCAACTTGCACTTCATGCACCATTTCGGGTATGCCTTCCATCACATCTTCCCGCGTCAGCAGAGTTGTCCCGTAACTCATTAAATCAGTGACGGTGAGGCCGTCTCTTGCTCCTTCTAAAATCGCGGCGGAAATATAGGCAATTGCTTCTGGATAGTTTAATTTTAAACCTCTTTGTTTCCGGCGCTCGGCTACCAGGGCGCAGGTGAAAATCAGCAGCTTGTCTTTTTCTTGGGGGGTGAGTTGCATTTTTATTCTGGTAAGGGCGATCGCATTATTGGCTCAAGTTTAACTATCAGTCGCGGTAAATCTATTGAAAATAAAATATGATTCTATTTTATCCAAACTCGGGGCAAACAGCAAGGGCGTTCTGAAAAAGACAAGCGCAGCAAGTGCCAAATGCCGACAAAACAGTCCCTAGCCGCAGCAGTGGATGTACCGCGATATCGGCACAGCAAACCGTTGGGAATGCGAGTCACGCCGATGGTACAATTACCAGGATAAATTGTTGCTTCAGATGGCAAAGCTCGCACTTTTTCCACTATCTCTGCTGTCACGGGTTCGCCGATCCAAGCGAGGGTAGCGACTACGGGTTTTCCTGCTAAACCGTGGGGACTTTCGAGCATTTTGTGTCCGCCTTGGAGCCATTGTCTGTCAATCCACAGAGGGATGTTTTGTTGCCAGATTTCGGTGTGCGATCGCCATTCTCCAGACAAGAACTTTTCACCCCTAGCACTGCGTCCAAATCTAGTAATTTCCCACAGTAAAATCCTCGCTGTTGGTGCTAATTCTACCCGCAAATTTTGCCGATATATT
>Ga0163147_10002404_pt1 | contig 26535 bp, 27 predicted proteins | sample OliLakLV19MP6G1_FD_148597 | JGI IMG/M metagenome (GOLD analysis project Ga0163147, IMG submission 148597) | Freshwater microbial mat bacterial communities from Lake Vanda, McMurdo Dry Valleys, Antarctica- Oligotrophic Lake LV.19.MP6.G1 | ecosystem: Environmental > Aquatic > Freshwater > Lake >...
ATACCGCGCCCCGTGAAAGCCGGCCGGCAGCATTTGCAGATAAGCCGCCAGCGTCGGCATCGCATGCCCGCCACTGGCCGGATCGGCATAGTGCAAGCGGCAACCGTGACAGGCGTCGATGCTGCCGGCTGCGCGCAAGCTTTCGAGCGCGCCACGCGCCTCGACATACGGATAGCGAACCATCCCCGACGGTTTGGCATGATCGATGCGCAAGGCCGGCAACAGGCCCGGGCCGAAGCGCGCCGTCGCGCTGGCGCTGGCGGTCGCGGCGAACGGATCCTCTGTCGCCGAGAACTGCGCGAAGGTGGCACCGAGCAGACGCACCAGCGGCAGGTCAAGGCCGTCGAGCCAGATCATCGGCGCAGTGCCCGGATTGGCATGCTCATGCCAGGAGAACGCCGGGGTCAGAATGAAATCGCCGGGCTGCATGTCCTGCCGCACGCCGTCCACCGAGGTATGCGCGGCGGCGCCTTCGATCACGAAGCGCAGCGCCGCCTGGCTATGCCGATGCGGCCTCGCGGTTTCTCCGGGTGCCAGCAATTGCAGCCCGGCATGCATGGTCGCAGCTACCCGGTATTCACCCGCAAAGGCGGGGTTTTCCAGCAGCAACACGCGCCGCTCGGCCGCCTCGGCAGTGACCAGGGTAGCGGCATCGAGCAGCGGCGGGCGCCAGTCGCCGCGGCGCCAGAGGTGCGGCAGCGCCTGCGGCCGCGGCTCGGGCGGCAACATGCCGCGCATGATGTCCCACAGAGGGACCAAATGAGTGCGCCCGACCCGTTGGGCGAAGCCTTCGAGACTCATTGGACTGACTCCGGTGGAAAGCAATTGCTGCCATTCATCAGGAGGGTGATCTATCCTGCTGGGTGGCGATGTCAGGCGCGCACCGGGGTGGCGCCGTTCTGCGCCCACCAGCGCCTGAGCCAGTTGCTTGTGCCGCCCAGGGCGACTATCTCGCGCAGACCCTGCGGCAGCGGCGGTAGCGCCAGCTCGATGTCACGGCTGTGATTGATGAAGCGACCGGTCAGAAAATCGACTTCGATCTCCTCACCGGTCTGGCACGCATCGGCCAGGCCTTTGCCATCGGTCAGCACCGGCAAGCCCAGGCCGATCGCCTCGCGGTAGGCGAGAAACGGCATCGACTCGCACACCAGCCCCAGGCCCAGGGCCTGCATCGCGATATAGCCCTGCATCTTGGGGCCCATGCCGAAATTGCGCCCGGTCACGATCACGTCGCCCGGCCGGCAGCGCTGATGAAAGCCGGGGTCGGTCTCGGCGAACAGGTGCGGCACGATGTCCTTCGGATCGAAACGCATTTCCGAGACGATGCGCATCGGCACCACGCCGCCCATGTGCGGTACGTCGTGCCCCAGGCGGTAGCAGCGGCCGCGCCGCACCCAGGAGAACGCTGGCGCAGTTTCAGGCTCACTCATTGCGGCTTGATCCCCGCATCCTTGATGACCTTGGCCCACTTCTGCAACTCATTGGCAATGTGTGTGCCGAAAGCCTCCGGCGTGCCGCCGATCACCTCGGCGCCGTCGTTGTTGAAGCGCGCCTTGAGTTCCGGCCCGGCCAGGATGGCACCGATCTCGCGGTTGAGCCGCAGCACGATGTCGCGCGGGGTTGCGGCCGCCATCACCAGGCCGATCCAGGCATAGGCTTCGGCGCCGGGCATGCCGGCTTCCAGCACGGTGCCGACATTCGGCAACTGTGCCATGCGCCTGGCGCCGGTCACGCCGAGAGCCTTGATCTTGCCTTCGCGGATCGAGCCCATCACCTGCGCGGGCGAAGTCGAGAGCATGTTGAGCTGGCCGCTCATAAGGTCGATCATCGCCGGCGGTATGCCCTTGTAGGGCACATGCACATACTGGATGCCGGCCGACATGCGCAGCAACTCCATCGCGATGTGTGCCGAGGTGCCGATGCCGGAATTGCCCATCGACAGCTGCCCCGGCTTCTGCTTGGCCAGTGCGAGCATCTCGGGCAGGTTGTTGGGGGCGAACTGGTTGCTGGCAACCACGATCAACGGGATCGCGGTGGTCTGGATCAGCGCGGTGAAGTCCTTCTGCGGGTCGTAGGGCACCTTGGGGTGCAAGCTGGGGTTGATGGCGAAGGTGGTCGTGATGAGCAGGATGGTATAGCCGTCCGCCGGGGCCTTGACCGCGGCCTCGGTGCCGATCAGGGTGCCGGCGCCAGGGCGATTGTCAACCAGCACCTGCTGCCCCAGGCGTTCGGCCAGTTGCTGGCCGATCAGTCGCGCCTGCAAGTCGATGCCGTCGCCGGCCGGGAACGGAACGATGATGCGCAGCGGGCGCTCGGGATACTTCTGCGCCTGGGCCTGCAGGGGCAGCGTAGCCGCCAGGGTAGCTACGGCGAGAAGGGTGGCCAGACGCGGCCAGAGGGTCGGAAACACGGTGAAATCTCCTTCAGGGTCAATGCGTAAAAAAGGGAATCTTGCGCGGCGCAGGGCGATCATGCGACGGCACGGCCCACCGATCGCGGGTCGACGATGCACCCAGCGACGGCCGAGGCCGCCACCGTCGCCGGGCTGCCCAGGTACAGGCGCGCGTCGCGTGCGCCAAAACGGCCCGACGGGTTGTTGGTTGCCGTCGAGATCGACACTTCACCGGCATCGATCGGCCCCACCACCGCGTCGTTGCACGGCCCGCAGCCGGCCGGCAGCAGCACCGCGCCGGCATCCAGCAAGACTTGCATCAGTCCGTCGGCGGCCAGCCGGCGCGTGGTCGCCTCCGATCCCGGCACCACGAACAGGCGCACGCGTTCGGCGATGCGGCGCCCCGCCATGTATTGCACGGCGGTGGCGATGTCTTCATACATGCCCGATGCGCACGATCCGATGAAGGCATGGTCGACCGGATTGCCGGCCACCTGCGATACCGGAACTGCGTTCTGCACCCCGCCGGGCAGCGACACCTGGGGTTCGAGAGCGGCGAGGTCGATCGCGGCCTCCATCTCGTAGGCCGCATCAGGGTCGGAGTAGACCGGCGCGAAGGTCTGCAGCGCGACACTGCGGGCTTGCGCCAAGATCTCCTGCGAAGGCGGAAAGAACACACCGTAGGCCCCCAGCTCGGTCGGCGCGCTGCACAGCCCCACGCGCGCTGCCAGATTGAATTGTTCGAGCGCGCCGGCGAATTCGAGAATGCGGTAGTCGAGATCGAACGGCAGTTCCCGCCGGCTCACCAGCGATCCGATGTGGGCACCGAGATCGCGCGCATACACGCCCGCGGCGAGATTGCCGCGTAGCGTCAGCTTGAGCGTTTTGGGCACCATGATCCAGTTGGTGCCGGTGGCCAGCACGCGGGCGATTTCCATGCCCATGCGAAAACCCACAGCGCCGATCGCGCCGGCGTTGGTGCAGTGGCGATCGTTGTCGAAATAGAACATGCCGGGCAGCAGCATGCCCATTTCCATCGGGAACACATGCCCGTGGCCACCGCGGCCGACGTCGAAAAACCGCCCCACCTTCCAGCGCTTGGCCGCACCGCGGACGATCGAACCGTACTGCGCCGCACGCGCGCTGCCGTAGAGCACCTCGTGGTCGGTCACCATCACGACTTTTTCGGGTTGCGCCAGGCGATCGATGCCCAGCTCGTCGAGAACCCGCTTCACGCCCGGCACCATGTTGTCATGGATCATCACCATGTCCGGGTTCGGAAACACGATGTCGCCTGCCTGTACCCGTTCCATGCCGCAGGTACGCGCGATGATTTTCTCGGGTGCGGTCATGCCGCGCCGTGTCGTACTCATTTCGTGCCTCGGTCTGGTGTCGGCACTGGCAGGCACGCTCGCTCATGCGCCATCAACGAACCTCGAATTCGCCGTTGATCTCCACGGCGATGCCGTGCGGCAATTCCGCCACGCCGATGGCCGTGCGCGCATGTTTGCCGTTGACCGGCCCAAACACCTCGTAGAAGAAGTCGGAAGCACCGTCGATCACGTTGGGCATCAGGCCGAAACCCGGCGAGGCATTGACCATGCCGAACAGGCGCACCAGCCGCTTGACGCGATCCAGGTCGCCCAGTTCCTGCTTGATCGAGGCGAACATGCTGAGCGCCACCGCACGCGCGGTGGCGTAGCCTTCTTCCACCGAAACCTGCGCCGCTACCTTGCCCGCATGCCTGACCCCGGGCAGCGACGGCAAGTCGCGGCCGTGCCCGGAGACAAACAGAATCGAGCCTGCCAGCACGCACCCGGTGCGGTTGGCGCTGGGAAACTTGAACGGCGCGGGCAATTCGAAGCCCAGCGCCTTGATACGTTGCTCGATCTCGCTCATTTCCTTCCTTTCATGGTGGATATCGCCGACCTGCGTGTTGCAGCCATGTTACCCGTTTGCCCGTCAACAACCGCCACCGACGCGCGCCAGGCTGGTGCGTCCTTCGATCGCCGGCAAGCAGCGACCGCCCCGCTGCAAGCTCATATACTGACGCTACCACCACAGGAGACGCGCACCATGGCACCAGCAACCCCCACCACCGCACTGCAACTGCGTTCATTGGTCAAGAGCGGCGGCCAGCTTGAACTGAGCCTTGCCAGTGTTGCAGTTCCCGTGCCCAAGCCCGACGAGGTTCTGATCCGCATCGAGGCCACGCCGATCAATCCTTCCGACCTGGGCCTTCTGTTCGGCGCCGCCGACATGGGCAGCGCACGCGCCAGCGGCACAGCGGCGCAGCCGGTGGTGACGGCCGACATTCCCGCAGCCTTGATGAAAGCGATGGCTGGGCGGCTCGATGAATCGATGGCGGTCGGCAATGAAGGCGCCGGCACGGTGGTCGCAGCAGGTGAATCGGCAGAAGCGCAGGCCCTGCTGGGCAAGACTGTTGCCATTCTGGGCGGCGCCATGTATGCGCAGTACCGTGCGACGAAGGCGAAGGCCTGCCTGGTGCTGCCGGCGGGCACCACGGCGGCTGAAGGCGCATCGTGTTTCGTCAACCCGCTGACCTCGCTTTGCATGACCGAAACCATGCGGCGCGAAGGGCATACCGCCTTGGTACACACCGCCGCCGCCTCCAACCTGGGCCGGATGTTGAACCGCATCTGCCTGGCCGACGGCATCAAGCTGGTGAACATCGTGCGCAGCAGCGCCCAGGCCGAACTGCTGCGCGGCGCCGGCGCCGCCTTCGTTTGCGACTCGAGCAGCCCCGCATTCATCGACGACCTGACCGACGCGCTGGTCGCCAGCGGCGCTTGCATCGCCTTCGACGCCATCGGTGGCGGCAAGCTGGCCGGGCAGATTTTGGGCTGCATGGAAACCGCGATCAACCGCAGCGCCAAGGAATACAGCCGCTACGGCTCATCGGTGCACAAGCAGGTCTACATTTACGGCGGCCTCGACACCGGCCCCACCACCTTCAATCGCGGTTTCGGCATGTCGTGGGGCGTGGGCGGCTGGCTGTTGACACCTTTCCTGCAGAAGATCGGTTTCGCCGCCGCACAGAAACTGCGCGAGCGTGTCGCCGCTGAATTGAAGACTACCTTCGCCAGCCATTACACCGGCGTGATATCGCTCACCGATGCGCTCAAGCTTGAAGAAATAGCGGCCTATGGCAAGCGCGCCACCGGCTCGAAATACCTGATCAACCCGAACCAGGGCTTGTCCTGAAAGCAGGCTGTTGACACGCCGCGCCACACGGGGCGGCGCGACAGGCCGTCGGCCCCCGGCCCGTATCGTCGATGCGCGCCGTCGGCATTGGCGGGTGCCGTCGGTGGTTCATGCGAGATGCGGTGCAAGGCCATATTGTGCGCACCCGCGCCGGCCCGGACGCTTCCGCTGGCACGAAAAACTTGAGGGCCCGGCATCACCCAAAGCTTTACAAATGGTGACGTTTTCACCGTTCTTGACATTGACAAGCGCCATGCGCGTCAATAATCAAGGCATGCCCTCGATCCGCGACTCTCGATCAGCACCGTTTGCCGCCGCTTGCCCGCGCTATGTGTCCTTGTGCAAGCCGCAGCGCGTCGGTGGGACCTGGTACCTGCGCAGCGGCGAGTACGTGCGCGCAGCCGAACCGGCACCGGTGCTGGCGTCGCCTTCCGGGAGGCTCCTTCTCAAGTCCGCGTAGGGAAACACCGAAGCGAGGTTCGGGCCACGAAAGTGCGACTTTTCGCACAACATCACCTGCGTTGCGCAAAGCCAGGTGCGTAAACGCACCGGCGTCACCCTGTTCCACCTTCCGGCTATGGTCACAAGCGCTTATAAACGCGTCATGTGGTGATCGCCGCAGGTCCGGCCAGCGCGATCGAAACACCAGGTGCCGGGATCTGAGGGGATCCATCATGAACATCGAAAAGACCATCATCGCAGTCGGAAGCCTGGTAGCCGGCGCTGCCGCCATCGTCGCCGCCTTTGGCATCGTCGCAGGCATCGGCATCGGCGCCTCGGTCGGCACCATCGCAGGCCTTGTCGGCATCGCCGTTGATCTGGCTGACAGCAGCCCTACTCGACCTTCGCGCCCGACAGCCTGACGATGCGCGTCATGCGTTCGCTTTCGCTTTTCATCAAGGCCGCGACCTGATCGGTGGATAGATTCATCGGCAGCATGCCTTGCGGCGCCAGTTGCTTGTCGACAAACTCCTGGTTGGTGAGCATGCCGGCCACTGCCGCATTCAGACGTGCCACCACTTCACGCGGCGTGCCGGCGGGCGCGAAGAAACCATACCAGGCGCCGATATCCATGTCTTTCGCGCCAACCTCGGTGAAGGTCGGCACCTCGGGCAACAGGGGCGAACGCTTGTCGCCGGAAATCGCCAACACCTTGACCCGGCCCGACTTTATGAAGCCCTGCACGGTGGGAATCGCCGGGAAGGTAAACACCACCTGGCCGCCGATCACGTCCGCCACCGCCGGCGCCGAACCCTTGTAGGGCACATGCACCATGTCGGTAGCGTAGAGCTTCTTGAACATCTCGCCCATCAGGTGCGCCTGGCTGCCCACACCGTACGAACCGTAGCTGATGCTGCCTGACTTCGCCTTGGTCCAGGCCACCAGTTCGGCGAAATTGTTGACCGGCAGGTTCGCCGCCACCACCAGCGCGAGGTTGAGGTAGGCCACGGTGGCCACCGGCACGAAGTCGCGCGCCATGTTGTAAGGCAGGGTGGCGAACAGCGCCGGGTTGAGCACGAAAGTGGCGTCGTTGGTGAACATCAGGGTGTAGCCGTCGGCCGGCGCCTTGGCCACCGCCTCGGCGCCGATGCCGGTGTTGGCCCCCGGACGATTGTCCACCAGCACCTGCTGGCCGAGGATCTCGCCCAGGCGTTGCGCCACCACCCGACCCATGATGTCGGTGGCGCCGCCGGGCGCATAGGGCACGACCACGCGGATCGGCTTGCCCGGGAAGGCTTGTGCCAGTGCCTGGCCGGCAGGCACCACCAACAACATTGCGGCGACCGCGATGTTTTTGCAAAGCGCATTCATGCTTGTGTCTCCAGTCGAACCGGCAGCGCGCTGCGAATGCAGGCGCCCTAATTCATTCTAGACCGCGCCAGGGCGCGGGCATGGATGGCGCGCTGCGGCACCCGTATGGTCATTTCTCATGGCCGCTGGTTGCCCATGATGATGGTGCCGCTGGCGGCGAACATGCCGCCCACGCCATGACAGACCGATATTTTCGACGCCGGCACCTGTGCCGGCGCGATGCCGCGCATCTGCCGCACGCTCTCCTGCAGCGCATACATGCCATACATGCCTGAGTGCATGTAGGAAAGACCGCCGCCGTTGGTATTCATCGGCAGCTTCCCGCCCGGCGCGGTATTGCGTTCGGCGATGAAGGCGCCAGCCTCGCCGCGACCGACAAAACCCAGGTCCTCCAGGCCGTAGATCGGCAGATGGGCGAAGGCGTCGTAGATCATCAGATGATCCACCTCGGCATGGTCGATGCCGGCCTCGGCGAAGGCTTTCGTTGCGGAAACGCGAAAAGCCCGCGACGAGGTGAAATCGGCCATCTGGCTGATCATGGGCGTCTCCACGCTTTCGCCGCTGCCCAGCAGGTAAACCGGGCGCTGTGGCATGTCGCGCGCACGTTCGGCGGAAGTCAGGATCAATGCGCCGCCACCATCGGTGACCAGGCAGCACATCAACAGGCGAAACGGCCAGGCGATCATTTTCGAGGCCAGCACGTCGGCCACGGTGATCGGCGCTTGCGCCATCGCGCGCGGATTCATCGCCGCCCATTCGCGCTGGATCACCGCCACGTTCGCCAGATGCTCCTCGGTGAGCCCATAGGTCTTCATGTAGCGCAACACGGGGATGGTGAACATGGTGGGCGGACCGAAGGTGCCGTACGGCAGTTCGAACTGACCGGCGAGGCTGGCCGGCAGCACCGGCGCCCGCGTCAAACCGATGCCGGAGCGCCCGCTTTCACCATGGGTGATGAGGACCGTTTTGCACAGGCCGGATTCGATCGCCGCCGCCGCATGGCGCACATGCAGCATGAACGAGCAGCCGCCCACCGAAGTACCGTCGACCCAGGTCGGCGTGATGCCCAGGTAATGGGCGATCGCCTGCGGCTGGGTCGCTGCCGTGGCCACGCCATCGATGTGCGACGGCTTCAGCCCGCAATCGCGCATGGCGTTGAGCGCGGCATCGGCATGCAGCTGGATTTCCGAAATGTTCGGCAGCACACCGAGTTCGGTGGACTCGGCCGCACCGACGATGGCAATCGAGCCGGGCTTCATGGCGCCCCTGCGGCGGGTGCGAACAGCGGCAACGAGATTTCGTCGTCGAGCGCTTCGAAGCGGACTTCAAGCGGCATGTCGAGCACCAGCGCCGCGGGCGTTTGCGCGCAACCCACCACGTTGGTCATCATGCGCGGCCCCTCCTCCAACTCGACCACGGCAATCGAGTACGGCGGCACGAAACCCGGCGCCGGGCGATGGCTGATGACATAGCTGTAGAGAGTGGCGCGGCCGCTGGCGCGGAACACGGAGACTTCACGCGAGGCGCACGCAGGGCAGAACGGGCGCGGCGGAAAATAGGCGTGCCGGCAGGCATCGCAGCGCTGCAGGCGCAGTTCGCCATGCTTCGCTCCCTCCCAGAAATGCCGGGTCTCCGGGGTGGGCTGCGGTCGCGCTCGTTTCGCTTCGGCCATCATGGCTCTCCGTCCGCCTGCGTGGGGTCAATGGATCGGCACGCCTTCAAGTGTGATGCGGTGCATCAGGCGGCGCTCGCCGTGATAATCATTGATCGCCAGATGCCAGGTCGCGCGGTTGTCCCAGAAGGCGATCGAGCCTGCCTGCCACGAAAAGCGCGTATGGAATTCCGGCCTGGACGCGTGCTGGTACAGGTAGCCGAGCAAAGGCTCGCTCTCGGCTGCGGTCCAGCCTTCGAAATGGATGGTAAAGCCGGGATTGACATACAGCAGCTTCTGGCCGGTCTCGGGATGGCGGATCACCACCGGGTGCACCGCATCCTGGGTGGCTGCCTCGGCATTGCCCAAGCGATCACCGGCGTTCTTGCGATATGCGGCTTCGGCGCCGAACACATGGCGGCTGGAATGCACCGCGCGCATGCCTTCAAGCGTGCGCTTGAGGCCGTCCGACAAGGCATCGAACGCCAGGCCCATGCTGGCGAACATGGTGTCGCCGCCCTTGGGCGGCACTTCGCGCGCCAGCAGGATGGAGCCCAGCGCAGGCACCAAGTCGTAGCTGTGGTCTGTATGCCAGGCGCCGCCGATGTTGGTCTTCTGTTCCGGCTCCTTGCGCACCTCGGCGATTTGCGGATAGCCCGGCACCGCCTTGAAGAAGCGGTTGATGTTGATCACCCCGATGCGACTGGCGAACGCGATGTGCTGCTCGGGCGTGATGTTCTGGTTGCGCAGGAAAATCACGCCATGTTCGTCGAACGCCGCGCGCATCACGGCCAGTTCGCTGTCTGTCAACGGCAGCGACAAGTCGACGCCGACAATCTCTGCGCCCACCGCGCCCGAAGTCGGCTGCACTTCAATTCGCGAATTGCTCATGATGACTCCCAATTTGTTGTGGATCGAACCGCATCCGCAAGCTTAACGCCAATGCCGCGGACGCAGGTGCCGGGATGGCGCCGCCACGGCAATCGCCCGCCATGCGCGGGTCAGGGCGTCGACGCCGCAGGGCCGCGCAGCGGCATCGGCAGGCGCAGCGCAAAAAGCGCACCCAGCACATTGATGACCGCCGCGATCATCACCACCGCGACATAACCTTGCGTGCGGTCGTATAGCCAGCCCGCCAGTACCGGCAGGCTGATCGCCGCGATGCACCAGGCGATATACATGCGGCTGGCAATATGGCCGAACAGGTTGCGGTGCCAGTAGCGCGGAATCACCCCGGCGGTCAGGCCGGAGATCACGCCGTAGCCCATGCCGATCATCGCCAGGCCCAGCACCGACACCAGCGGCCCCGGCCAGAGCGTGAGAATCAGCGCCCCGGTCAGCGACCACAGGTGCGCCGCGCAGGCCACTCGCGGGGCGGCGTAGCGGTCCACCAGGGCACCGCCGCCGACGCGCATGGCCGCGATCGCACCGGTGATGAGCGTAGTCGCGCCCAGGGCCAGCGCGGTCTTTCCGCCATAGGCCTGCACGATCCCCGCAGCCTGGCTCAATACCGTCAGGCCGGCCGCGGCGGCCAGGAAAAACACCGTGAACAGGCACCAGAACACGCCGCGCTCGAAGGCGTCGGCACTTGCCGGCGGTGCAACCGGATCGTGCATGCGGATACCGGCACCACGCAGCATCGACGCGGCGATCACGGCAGTCACAAGCACGGTGGCCGCCAGGCCGGCCATGGTGACCCGCAGGCCGTGGGCCTGGATGGCCCAGCCGAACACCGGTGCGCCGATCATCGCTCCCAGCGGATACAGGCTCACCAGGTAGCCGTTGACCAGTCCACTGGTGCTCGGTGACGCCTGGTTGACGGCCTGTTGCATGACGATGAAGCAGATGCCCCCGCCAATGCCGAACAGCACGCCATAGCCGAGCGCAAGCTCGGCAAAACCGCTGGCACGCGAAGTCAGGAGGAGGCCGGCCGCACTGCCCACGCCGCACCCCAGCACCAGCAATGCCGGTGACAGCGAACGATACAGCCGCGGCGCCAGGTTCATGCCTGCGGTCAGGCTGATGGTGGCCAGCGCGAACACCAGCGTCATCTCGGCGCGGCTGATGGCAAGCAATGCCTCCATCGGCTTCAGGAACACGCTGAACGCATAGACGGTGCCGAACGGCAGGTTCAGCACCGTCGCTGCGATCAGCGCGGTGAGCATGGCTTGGCGGGAGTTCAGCGGCATCGTGGGTTATTGAGAACTGCATTATTCATGACAAAAACATCTCTCTCACGAGACTGTCATGTTTTTGCCAACGATCGACAAGCGCCGGGGTTGAGTCAGTACGGGCCAGGCGCCCGCAACCGGGTCGCAAGCCGCAGGGACAATGTACATGACACGGGCGGCCTTGCCGAGCCGCGCAAGCCGGGAAGCTGGCCGAGCTGAAGGCGGCGATTGTCGCCGCCCGCGTGTTCGTCGATCGCTGCATCGATCTGCAATTGGTCGATGCGCTCGATCCGGTCGACGCCGCCGCGGCCAAACTCCTGTTGTCGGATCTGCATTGCCGGGTGGTCGACGAATGTCTGCAACTACACGGCGGCTGGGGCTACATGTGGGAATACCCGGTGTGCCGCGCCTATGCCGACGCGCGCATTGTCAAGATCGCCGGCGGCGCGATGGAAGTGATGAAGCAGATCATTGCCCGCGACATGTTCGGCAGCCTGATCCGCTCGCGCCGCAGGCCGGCTTGACACTGCTTCCCCGGTGCTTCAGCGCCCGCGCATCGAATTGCGCAAGTCAGCGCCAATCGTGCGCCAAATCCGCGGCGGGGACAAGCGGCCCGCCGACTGGCCCGCCGACGGTGCGCGGCTACCCCAGCTCCTTGCGCACTATCGCCGCGCCGTCGGCCAAGGCCTTGAGTTTTCCGAACGCGGTAGCCCGCGACAGATACTTCATGCCGCAATCCGGCGCCGCAATCAGGCGCTCGGCGCTCACGTGCTTCAAGCCGTTGCGAATGCGCGATGCCACGTCCTCCGGGCTTTCGATCGCCGGGCTACCGAGGTCGATCACGCCCAGCAGGATCTTCTTGTTCGACAGGTCCTTGAGCATGCCCAGGTCGAGCGCCGGCTGTGCGCACTCGATCGAAATCTGCTCGGCCACGCTGTCGGCCAATTGCGTTAGAAACGAGTAGCCGCTGGGCTTCTGCCCCGGCACCACCGCAGCGTAGCCGAAACACAGGTGCACCACGGTCGATACGTTGACGCCTTCGAGCGCACGATTGATCGCCTTGACGGCGAAACGCCTGGCATTTTCCGGATCGTTGCGCAACCACGGCTCATCGAGCTGGATCACGTCCGCGCCGGCGGCGGCCAGTTCGCGCACCTCGGCATTCACCGCTTCGGCGAACCCCATGGCCATCGCCTCGAGGTCGCCGTAGTGTTCGTCATGCGCCTGCTGCGCCATGGTAAACGGGCCCGGCAGCGTGATCTTGATCTTGCGCTCGGTGTTGGCGCGCAGGAACTGCAGGTCGCGCAACTCGACCGCCTGGCGCCGGCGGATCGGCCCGGTGACGCGCGGCACCCGGGTTTCACGCCCGGCCTGGTTGACGATCACCGCCGGATTGTCGGCATCCACGCCTTCGAGCGCGGCCACGAAATAGTTCGAATAGCTCTCGCGCCGCATCTCGCCATCGGTGATGATATCGATGCCGGCCCGCTCCATGTCGCGAATCGCCAGGATAGTGGCGTCATCCTGCGCCTCGCCCAGGCGCTCGGCCGGAATGCGCCACATTTCGTGCATGTTCACGCGCGGCACCACCTTGGACAGCATGGCGCGATCGATCAGCCAGTCGGGTTGCGGATAGCTGCCGACCACGGTGGTCGGTAACAGGGTGTTGCTCATCAATGCAGTTCCTTGTGGGTAAATGTCATGGTAGTGGCCGCGGAGCGCGCGACTTTAATCGAACTTGATGCCTGCATCCTTGATGGTCTTGGCGGCCCTGGCGATTTCCGTGCGCACGAACGCGGCGAAATCCTCGCTGCCGCCGCCGGTGGGCTCGCCGCCGGAATTGATGATCTTGTCGCGGATGTCGGGCGCGGTAATGGCGCGATTGGTATCGGCGTTGATCTTCGCGATCACCTCGCGTGGTGTGGCAGCCGGTGCGAACAACCCGTACCAGTTGGTCGCCACGAACCCCGGCACGCCGGATTCCGCAATCGTCGGCACCTCCGGCAATTGCACGGTGCGCTTGGGCGTGCCCACCGCGATGGCTTTCAGGCGCCCGCCCTTGATGTGCTGCAGCACAGTGGGCATGGTGTCGAGATTCATGTCGACCTGGCCGGCGATCAAGTCGATGACCGCCTGGCCGCTGCCCTTGTAGGGAATATGCAGCAGGTCGGCGCCGGTCAGGAACTTGAAGGTCTCGGTCGACATGTGCTGCACGCTGCCATTGCCCGAGGACGCATAGCGCAACTGCTTGATCTTGCTCTGTGCGATCAGCGCCTTCACGTCGTTGATCGGCACGCCGTTGTTAAGGGTCAACACCAGGGCCACCTGCGACACCGGCACCACCGGCACGAAGTCCTTCTGTTGGTCGTAGGGCAGTTTGGGGAAGGCCTGCTGCGCCACCACGTTCGAATTGGGCAGGCCCATCAGCAGCGTGTAGCCGTCCGCGGCCGACTTGGCCACCAGGTCGGCGGCGATGGTGCCGCTGGCCCCGGCGCGGTTCTCGACGATCACCTGCTGGCCCCAGTATTCCGACAACTTCACCACAAGAATGCGCGCGGTAATGTCGGTGCCGCCACCGGGCGGGAAGCCGGCGATTATTTTCACCGGCCGGGTCGGATAGGTCTGTGCCAACGCGCAAGGCGCAAGACAAACGGCGGCAATTGCAAAGAGTGGCATAGCCACAACGGCACGCACGAATGCACGCATGATTTCTTCTCCAAGAAGCTACTCGTTTTTGCCAAAGCGCCCGAGCGCCGCAGCTATCCGGCTAGTGTACCGGGGGCAGCCCCGCGGCGCCATCAGTAGCGGCGGCTGGAGTCGCTTGCCGCCTGCGCCGGCGGCTGGGTCGAATCGTAACCACCGCGCCGCCCGGGAATGATGAGTGGCGGCGGCGGTGGTGGTGGCTGCGCGGCGGCGGCACGCCGCTGGGCGGCGCTGCGCTCCTCCGCCTCCTGTTGCTGGCGTTCACGTTTGGCCATATCAAGCTGGTTCACGGCATCCTTCGAACCCACGTTGGGCGCTGCCTGTTTGAGCCGCCGGGCTGTCTTGTCCGGCGGCACGTCACTGAAGGTAACGCGGCCGCGTTCGTCGACATGCCGGTACACCCCTTGTGCCAACACCGGCGCCAGCGCGCACGAACATGCCAGTGCCGCAGCCAAGCCTGTGCGCATTAACATGTGGCGCCGCAGCATGGTCATCAACGGCGATCGTTCTCGCGCGCCAGTTCACGCAGCTTGCGCTTGCCGTCTTCCAGGCGCAGCTTCGCCTCGCGCTCGATGCGCATGCGATCCTGTTCGATGGCCTTGTCACGCCGCGACTGGTCGCCCAACTGTGCTCCGGCATCCAGGCAGGCCACGACAGGCGCACCTGCAAGCGCGGCATTCCATCCGTATCGAAACGAATTCGACATGCTCCAACTCCCAAAGACTGGCGAGGCCGGCGGCACCTGGTACGGGTACGGTCCCGGTAGGCGGATTCTCGCATGCCACCCGACCGCGACATATCGGCGCCGCAGCGCCGTACTGCACCCCGCTCCCCGGCGCGGCACGGCCGGTCGCATACACTTGAGACTCGCATCCCTTCCCGCTCGCAAGCAATGCCCGCCCAGCACCCGCTCGATGAATCCCTCGCGCTTGAAGCGCGCGGCGCCAATCTGTGGCACTCGCCATCCAGTCCGCTGTACTGGAATGCCATCGGCCCCTTTGGCGGCTGGATCGGCGCCATGCTGCTGCACGCGGTGCTGTGTGAACCCGCGGCGCGCGGCGATCCGGTGGCCCTGCAGGCGCAATTCATCGGACCGCTGCGTCAGGCGCCTTTCACTGTGCGCACCACCTGCATTCGCCAGAATCGCACCACTGCCTTCTGGCGCAGCGAAATCCTGCAGGCGCGCGAAGAAGGCGCAGCGGACGCCGTGTGCGCACATGCCAGCGTCACCCTGTCGGACTGGCGCGATACCTTCACCCTCGCGGACGCCAGGATGCCGGTGGTAGCACCGGCGGCAACACTGCCGCCGCCACCGCCGCGCCGCACTCCCACCCCGGCCTTCATCGCGCGCTACGACTACCGCATGGTGACCGGCCCCATGCTCGCCGGCGCCGACAACATGAATTCGATGCTGTGGCTGCGCGACACACCGCCGCGCAGCCTCGATGCCATCGCGATCACCGCACTCTGCGATGCACCGTTTCCCTCCCTCTGGCTGCGCCGGACCGAACCAGTGATGATCACGACGCTGGTCTACAACATTTTTTTCCGCACTTCTCGCGATGGTCTCGCAGCCGCCGGCAATCGCCACGTTTTGGTGGAATCGTCTTGCGATGCCGGAAGCGCCGGCTTTTACGACCAGAATTCGAACATCTGGAGCGACGCCGGCCAACTGTTGGCGCAGACCCAGCAACTGGCCTGGTTCGCCGACAGGCCCTTGCGGCCTCTCTAAACGCATCCGGCGCGGCAGGATTACTGGAATTCCGACATGGCGCAGTTCAGGCACTTCGAAGACCTGCCACCGGTGACGCCGACCTGGGCGCTGTGGCAACTCGGCTTTCGCCCTTTCTACCTCGCCGCCAGCGGCTTCGCCGCTCTCTCGGTCGGGCTCTGGACCGCGCAGTATGCAGGATGGCTCGGACACGCCTATCTGGCGGGCGCGGTCTGGCACGCACACGAGATGCTGTTCGGCTTCACGCTGGCTGTGGTGGTGGGCTTCCTCCTGACCGCCGGCCAGAACTGGTCGGGGCGACCGACGCCTGGCGGACCCTGGCTCATGGCGCTGGTAGCGCTATGGCTGGCCGGTCGGGTGCTGGTACTGACCCCCTTTGGCTGGGTCGCGGCGCTGGTCAACATCGCCTTTCCTCTGGCTGCCGCGACGGCGTTGGCGATTCCCTTCTTCCATGCGGGAAACCGTCGCAACTATTTTTTCATAGGCCTTCTGGTCGTCATGGGGATCGCTTCGGGGTCTGTGCATCTGGCGCAAATGGGCCTGCTGCGGATTCCGGACTGGCTCGGCATTCGCGTCGGCCTCGACATCGTGCTGTTCATTATCGCGGTCATGGCCGGCCGGGTGATCCCGATGTTCACCAACAACGGTGTCGCCGGCGCCGGTGCAGGGCGCAATGCCGCACTGGAACGCCTGGCTTTGGGCTCGGTTCTGGTACTGCTGGTGGCCGATTGCCTGCAATTGCGCGGCTTGCCACTGATCGCCGTAGCTGGTATCGCCGCCTGCGCGCACGCCACCCGCCTGGCCCTGTGGCATCCCTGGAAGACCCTGCGTGTGCCGATCGTCTGGGTGCTGCACGCGGCCTACCTGTGGATCCCGCTGCACCTGGGCTTGCGCGTTCTGGCCGAAGCCGGCTGGGTCGCTGCCAATCTGGCGACCCATGCACTGGCCGTCGGCGCGATCGGTGGCATGACCATCGGCATGATGACGCGCACCGCGCGCGGCCACACCGGACGGCCGCTCACGGTCGACTGCTGGGAGGTCGCCTGCTATTTGCTGATCCTGGGAGCGGCACTGGTACGGGTGGCGCTGCCGCTGGCGCTGCCGGACTTGTATGCGCTTTCGGTGCGCGCCTCGGGGCTGATGTGGTCCGCCGGATTCGCGCTGTTCGCGATCCGTTACTGGCCGGTGCTGACGCGAGCGCGCCTGGATGGAAAGCCCGGTTGAGCTTGCCGGCGCGCGCCGCGCGACGCGCTTTTGAGCAAACGCTCGAGCGCCACGCGCAGCGGCCCATGCGCATCGACCCGCCGCAGGAACTCGATCTCGCGCATTGCGCCCTTGGCGCGCAAGGCCGCGACAGCCGTCCGCTTGTGCGCCGCGCTCCAGTCCTCCACGCCTTCCAGGGCCAGCAGGAACGGCGCCAGCCGCTCCCATGCCACTCTCTCGTCGCTTGGCCAGCGCGGCGTGCCGCCGATGCCGAAGCGCCGCATTGCCGCCTGTGGCGCCGTGCTAGCGGATTCCCAGCCGCGTGCCAGACCCAGGCCCGGCACCAGTGGTAACCATGCCCGGCGCCCGGCTTCCGGCTGCCAGACCATGTGGCCGCTGGCCATGCGCAGCAATGTTGACTCGCTCGAGCGATGCGCCGGTTGCCGACGCATGCGTTCCTGTTCCGCCGCCAGCAGGCGCCGTGGTACGGGCGCGCTCGGCCGAAAACCCAGCTTGTAGTAGAACCACCAGGCCCCCGATTCGATGCCCTCCTGGTTGCCTTCACCGAGCTGATAGGGTTCGATCGAGAAGGCCCGCGCACCCAGCAGGTGGTGGGCGCTTGCCAGCACGCGCGCGAACAGATAACCCGCTTCGGCGCCACGAAAAGTCGGAAAGACATTGAAGGCCACCTCGGCGCCTGCCAGCAGGCAATCGGTCTGCCCGTAGCCCACCGGCACGCGGTTGCGCAGAATCAGCCAGCCATGCACCGCCGGCAAGGGCAGGCGACGCTCGGGCAGCGAGCCGATCAGCGCGAACGCCAGGCCGTCGCCATCGTCCACCAGCAGCACATCGCGCAGGTCGCCCCAGGAGAACGCGGCGAGGTCGCGCCCGCGCGTGAGCATGGCCTCGCGCGCCAGTTCGATCAGTGCGCGCCCTTCGATCGCGCCGACCTGCCGCACGCCCAGCGGTTTGCGCCGCAGCTCTGCCTTGAGGTCAGGGCGTGCCGCGCTCGGTCGCGCGCTGCGGAACACCCATGGTGCGGCGCCATGCCAGGCCAGTGTGCGCGACGGGAATCCGTGCCCCGGTTGCAGCACGAAGGCGGCATCTATGCTGTCGTGGATGTGCTCACGGGCAAAACTGTCGCCCGCCATGCCTTCGATCGCCTGGGCCAGAAATGCCGCGTCGGTCAGTTTGCCGCGCAGGCGATCGACGATGCGGCGCACCGGCAGCGCCGACCGTTTGACCGCCTCGGCCTGATGCCAGGGCAGGAGCAGCGGCAGCGCCGCCTTGAGCCTCGCCTCGAATTCCGGCGCCGACCAATTGATGCGAAAGCGCCGCGGAAAGCGTTGCGCCAGCCAGCGCGCCTTCATCCAGAAATAGTTGTAGTGGGTGGCGGTGCCGGCGATGCCGCTGTCGGCCAACTCGGCGCGCCAGCGCGCCAGGTCGGGGCGGCGCGAGAAAGCACGCAGTTCGCGCCGCAGCGCCGCCAGCAGGCGCGCATCGTCCGGATAGGCTGCCATGAAGCACAGCATCTCGTGATAGCGCCTCAGGGTGCCGGCGCTGCCGAAGATTGCGCCGCGCAACTGCGCCAGCAAGTCGCGCTTGCGCGCGCCGGCGTCGCCAGCGTATTCCAGGCGCAGCGCTTCCAGCCGGCGCAAGGTGGTGGCTGCTGCGCTCACGAGCTAGAACCGGCCGCGCCGCTGTGCGTATAACCGAAGCTTGGGCGACGACGATCGATCGCCCACGGCTACTCCAGCGAGATGTTGGCGTCACGCGCGAGCGCGCGCCAGTTCTCGAAATCCTTTTTCACATAAGTCTCGAATGCCCTGGCATCCAGCTCGATCATTTCCACGCCGAGTGCCACAAAGCGTTCACGCACGGCAGGCTGCGCCAGCACGCGCGCCAGCGCCACCGCAAGCCGGTCCAGCACCGGCCGCGGCGTGCCCGCCGGTGCGAACAGGCCAGTGAAGGTGCTGACCTCATATTCGCCCAGGCCCAGCTCCGAGAGCGATGGCACCTCGGGCAGCAGGGCCGAGCGCTTGCGGGTGGTCACCGCCAACGCCCGCAAGCGCCCTTCCTTGATGTGCGCCATCGAGGCGGTAAGCTGGTCCATCATGGTTTCGACCTGGCCGCCGAGCAGATCGATCAGCGCCGGCCCCGAGCCCTTGTAGGGCACGTGGATCAGCTTCAGGCCGCTTTGCTTCATCAGCAATTCGAGCGCGAGATGGTTGGATGTGCCGGTGCCGGCGGAGGCGACCGACACCCTTCCCGGCCGCGCCTGCGCCTGCGCGACAAACTCGCGATAGCTGGTGATGCCGGTCTTGGCCGAAGCGGTCAGCACGATCGGCACCGCCTGGATCGGCCCGACCACGGCCAAGTCACGCGTCGGATCGTAGGGTGGGTTCTTCGCCGTCGCAGGCGCCACCGAAATGGTGCTGGAGGAACCCAGCACCAGGGTGTAGCCGTCGGCCGCTCCCCTGGCCACCTGGCCGGTGGCGACCATGCCGCCGCCGCCCGGTCGATTCTCGACGATCATCTGCTGGCCGAGAATGTCCGCCATCGGCTGCGCGATGATGCGCGCGGTGATGTCGACATTGCCGCCCGGCGCGAAGGGCACGATGATGCGCATCGGCTTGCTCGGAAAATCCTGCGCCCATGCGGCACTCGCCGCCAGCCAGGCCGCAGCTCCCAGGGTGGCAATCCATCGCTGCCATGCTTGCATGCCTGTCTCCGTTGTCTTTGTGATCGATGGCAGCAGTTGATCCCGCTGTGCGTTCCTTGCGCGCCGCTCGCGCGCTCGGCTGAGACCTTCAGCCGACCGCGCGGCGCATCGAATCCAGCGAGGACAGCTTCAGGCGCGGCCCCGAGCGCATGAACTGCCCCGGCAACTCGCGCCGCATCACCTCCTGCACCCGGCGCGCCAGCGCCGCCAGCGCCTCGAGATCGATGCCGGTCTCATAACCGCACTCGTGCAGCAGATACACCAGGTCCTCGGTGCAGATATTGCCGCTGGCGCCAGGCGCGAACGGGCATCCGCCGAGACCGCCGAACGACGCTTCGAATTCGCGGATGCCAAGCCAGAGCCCGTTCATCACGTTGGCCAGGCCGATGCCGCGGGTGTTGTGGAAGTGCAGGGCGATGATCGCCTGCGGATGGCGTGCGCGAATCGCCTCGACCGTGCGGGTCACCACCGGCGGGGTGGCCATGCCGGTGGTGTCGCCCAGGCTTATGTGGCGCGCACCGCCGGCCATGTAGGCATCGACGATCTTCTGTACGTTGTCGATCGATACCTCGCCTTCGAACGGGCAGCCGAAGGCGGTGGCCACCGCGCCGCGCAGGGCGATGCCGTACTTTCTTGCGATCGGCGTGAACTCGTTGAAATCGGCAATCGCAGCGTCGATCGACTTGTTGAGATTGGCCTGGCAATGGGTCTCGGAGGCGGAAATGAACGAGGCCATCATGTCCACCTTCGCCGCCGCCGCGCGCTCGGCGCCGCGCGCATTGGGCACCAGCGCGGTCAGGCGCACGCCGGGCTTGCGCCTGACCATGTCCATCAGCTGCGCGGCGTCGGCCAATTGCGGCACCGCGCGTGGCGACACGAACGAAGTGGCCTCGAAACTGGTGACGCCGGCATCGATCAAGGCGTTGATCAGTTCGGCCTTGACTTCGGTGGGAATGAATTCCTTCTCGGACTGAAAGCCGTCACGGGTGCCGACTTCGGTGACCAGGACGAAGCGCTCAGTGCCAGGGTTGTGGATAGCGGACATGATGAATTCCTTGGTGAACAACGGAAAACTGCTTCAGACAACCCCCTGCGCGCGCAAGCTGTCGATCGTGGCGGCGCCGAGACCGAGTTCGGCAAGTATCGCATCGGTATCCGCACCCAACAGGGGCGGCGGCCGATGCATACGGCAGGGAGCGTCGCTGAATTTGATCGGAAAGCCCAGCACGTCGAGCTTGCCATGCTGCGGATGGTCGATGCTGATGCGCATCTGCTGGTGCCGCGTCTGCGGGTCGTCGAACACTTGGGCCAGGCCCAGCACGCGGCCGCACGGCACCCCGGCGCGGTTGAGCAATTCGATCCAGTGCTGCACGGGCCGCATGCGGGTGCGGGCGTTGATCTCGGCGTTGATCGCCGTGCGATGTTCGAAGCGCGCCTGGTTATCCAGGAAGTCCGGGTGACTTTTCAGGTGCGTGAGATCAAGCGCCTCCAGGAGCTTCATGTAAAACGCGTCATTCGACGGTGCGATCGCCACCTGGCCGTCGGCGGCTTCGAACAGGCCGTAGGGTGAAGCCAGCGCGTGGTCGTTGCCGGTGCGCAGCGGCTGCCTGCCGGTGGCGAAATAGTTGGTCGCCAGAAACGCCAGCATGCTGGTCATGCTGTCGGTTAACGCGGTGGCCACTTCTTCGCCTTGCCCGGTGCGATTGCGGCGCACCAGCGCGGCCAGTATGCCCATCGCCGCCTGCGAGCCCGCCACCAGGTCGGAGATCGGCGGGGCGGCGCGCAGCGGCGGCCCGCCTTCATCGCCATTGACGCTCATGAAACCGCTCATCGCCTGGGCGATGAAGTCGAACGAGGGTCGTTCCGCATAGGGCCCGTCAAGGCCGAAGCCGGTGACGTGGCAACTGATGATGTCGGTTTTTAGAAGCTTGAGCGCGGCGCGGCCAAACCCCATCTTGTCCATCACGCCGGGACGGTAGTTGTTGACCACCACATCCGCCTTGCGAATCAACTGGCACAAAATGTCGCGGCCGGCGTCGCTGCGCAAGTCGAGTGTCAGGGAGCGCTTGTTGCGATTGAAGGTGGCGAAGTACAGCGAATACCCGTTGACCGCGGCGCCCTGCGTGCGCACCGGGTCGCCTTCATCCGGGTCTTCGATCTTGATCACCTCCGCGCCCATGTCGGCCAAGAACATCGAACAAAACGGGCCGGACAGGATGCGCGTCAGATCGACGACGCGAATGCCTTCAAGTTGCATGCGGCGGCGCGCCCTACTCGATCTTGATGTTGGCGTCGCGCGCGATTTTGCCCCACTTGGCGTAGTCGCTGCGCACAAAAGCCGCGAACTCCTCAGTAGTGCCGCCGGCCGCGGTGGCGCCACCGGCGGAGATCTTCTCGCGGATGTCCGGCATGGCCAACACCTTGTTGACCTCGGCATTGAGGCGCGCGATGATCGCCGGTGGCGTGCCTGCCGGAGCGAACAGGCCGAGCCAGATGCCGGCTTCCACACCCTTGATGCCGGCCTCTTCCAGCGTCGGCGTATCCGGCAGCATGTGCGAGCGCTTGGATGTGGTGACAGCCAGCGGCGTCAGCTTGCCGCCCTTGACCAGGCCCAGCACCGAAGGCACCGACATGATCGCCACATCGACCGAGCCGCCCATCACATCAGCCAGCGCGGGCGCCGCCCCCTTGTAGGGCACCTGCAACAGGCGGATGCCGATCGCGCCCTTGATCAGCTCGCCGAACAGGTGGCCGGCCGAACCGTTGCCGGCGGTGGCCCATGACACGCCCGCGGCCGACTTGCCACGCGCGATCATGTCGGCGGCATTGGCCAACCTGGGATTGGCCGCAGCCGCCGCGTTGGCCACGATCGCCAGGGGTGCGACCGATACCTGGATGATCGGTGCGAAGCTCTTCACGGTGTCGTAGCCGACATTCGGGTACAACCAAGGGCCCAGCATCACATTATCGGTCTGACCGATGACGATGGTGTAGCCATCGGGCGCTGCCTTGGCTGCGGCCGCAACCGCAAGGTTGCCTCCCGCCCCAGGCATGTTTTCCAGCACCACCGACCACTTGGTGTTCTCCGCTAACCGCGTACCCACGGTGCGCGAAACGAAATCCGTGCCGCCGCCGGGCGTAAAGGGGATCAGCCAGCGAATCGGCTTGACCGGGTAATCCGCCTGCGCCAGGGCGCCGGACATGAAAGTGGCCGCGGCGAACGCCGTTATGCCAAGCTTGAGCATTTGCATTTTTGTCAATCTCCTGGTGTTTGTTTGGCGGCGCCGCGCGATTCGGACCTGCGCCGTTGTGGTCGATTCAGACGCGCGGATTATCGCCCACAATCAGGATCGCCTGCGCCGGGCAGAGTTGCGCGGCTTTTCTCACAAACGGTGCGATTTCCGCGCCCGCTTGCGCATCGATCAGCACCACCAGGCCATCCTTCTCGTCCTGGTCGAACACCTCGGGCGCCACCCGCACGCACTGGCCGGCGCCGACGCATCTGGCGCGGTCGATCAAGACTTTCATCGGCCGCCCGCGCTCACCAGGTCACCGGCAGGTTGTGCACGCCATAGATCTGCATGTCGTCCTTGAAGCGGATTTCTTCCAGCGGCACAGCCAACCTGAGCGACGGCAGGCGCTTGAGAATGGCCGCAATCATCACCTGCAGTTCGTAGCGCGCCAGCATCTGGCCCAGGCATTGGTGGATGCCGTAGCCGAAAGTGAGGTGTTGCGAGGTATCGCGTTCAATATCGATGCGATCGGGGCAGGCGAACAAGCGCTCGTCGCGATTGGCCGACGGCAGCGACATGAAAAGGCCTTCGCCCTTTTTCACCGTGACGCCGGCGATTTCGACATCTTCCAGCGCCACCCGACGCGGCGAGAATTGCACCGGCGCAACAAAGCGCAGGAACTCCTCGACCGCCGCCTCGATCAGCTTCGGTTCGGCGGTGAGTCGCGCGCGCAGCACAGCGTCGCGCATGAGCAACAGGCTGCCCATGCCGATCATGTTGGTGGTGGTGTCGTGGCCGGCACGCAGGATCATCGCGCCGATCTCGGCCAGATCGTCGCGCGACAGATCGCCCGGCTTCACATGCAGGGCGATGACGCGGCTGAGCATGTCGTCAGCGGGATTTTCTTCCTTGCTGTCGATCAGGCGCCGCACATAGGCTGCCAGTTCGCGCGCCTTGGTTTCGGCCTCCGCGGTCGATTGCGTGAGGCCGTGGCGCGCCACCGCGCAGCCAATGATGAAGAGATGATCGGCATAGGGCGAGCCGAACAGTTCGGCCATCACCAGTGAAGGATACTTGACCGCCAGAGTCGCCACCAGATCGGCCGGCGGTCCTTCTGCCAGCAGCTCGTCGATCAGGCCGTCGGCCAGCGCCTGCATCTGCGGAATCAAGGCCTGCATGCGGCGCACGCTGAACTCGCGTGTAAAAAAGCGCCGATAGCGGTCATGCAGGGGGTTGTCCATGCCGACGAAGGCACGCTCGTTGCGGTCCACCGCAACCCGCGCTGCGGTCACGCTCGGAAAGTCCGGATGCCCCATGCGGCCGCTGAAGCGGCGCTCGTCCATCAGGATGGCGCGAATTTCGGCATGACGCATAACCACCCAGGCGCGCTTGCCGTTCCACAGCGTCACCGCCAGCAACGGACCCAAGGCGCGCGCCGCAGCGTATTGCGGTGGCGGGTCGAAGGGGCAGGTACGCGCAAACGGCAATTTTGGCGCGTGCGACTCGGGAGCAATCTGCATGTGAAGATTTTACCTCCGCAAGCCCGCATCACATGCCGCCATCGGCAGGCGCGTTTTGACCCGCTGCGTGATTTCTGCTTTACTCGGGCTGCCATCAAAAAAGGGGGGGGTTATGAATACGCTCAATCGCTTCGCCCGCGCGCTGGCGGGCGCCGGCTTGCTGGCCTGCGCACTCAGCTTCGCCGCCGATCTTCCGCGCGCCAAGCCCGAGCAGGTCGGCTTGTCGTCCGAGCGCCTGGCGCGCATCAGCGCCCTCTTCAGGGCCGATGTGGAATCGAAGAAGATTCCGGGTGCGGTGCTGCTGGTCGCGCGCCACGGCAAGGTGGCGCATTTCGAGGCGCTCGGCAAGCAGGATCCGGCGGGCAGCGCGCCGATGACCCGCGACTCGATTTTTCGCATCTATTCGATGACCAAGCCGATCACCTCGGTGGCGGCGATGATGCTGGCCGAGGAAGGCCGCATCAGCTTGGGCCAGCCGGTATCGATGTACTTGCCGGAATTCGCCAGGATGTCGGTCGGCATCGAGAAGCCCGACGGCGACGGCAAGCCGACGCTGGAGAGCGTGCCGGCGCGGCGCCAGATGACCATCCAGGACCTGCTGCGCCACAGCTCCGGCCTGACCTACGGATTCTTCGGCCCTGGCCTGGTGAAGAAGGCCTACGTCGACGCCGGTCTCTCGATCGGCGACCCGACCAATGCCGAATTCAGTGTCGCCGTGGCCAAGCTGCCGCTGGCTTACCAGCCCGGCACCACCTGGGACTACAGCCATTCGACCGACGTACTCGGGCGACTGATCGAGGTGGTCTCCGGCAAGACCCTGTATCAGTTCATGCGTGAACGTATCCTCGACCCGCTGGGTATGCGCGATACCAGCTTTTATGTCACCGAACCGGCGCGCCAGGCGCGCCTGGCCGAGCCATTCGCCGACGATCGCTCGCTCGGTGTCGGCGCCACCATGAACAATCCGCGCAGCGGCGGCAAATGGGAATCCGGCGGCGGCGGCATGGTCGGCACCGCGATGGACTATGCGCGCTTCCTGCAGATGCTTCTGAATCGCGGCTCGCTCGACGGCAAGCGTTACCTGGGTCCGCGCACGGTCGAGTACATGACCGCCGACCACAACGGCACCTCCATCACCCCCGGCCCGCTGTACCTGCCCGGCCCCGGCTATGGCTTCGGGCTTGGGGTTGCGGTACGGCGCGGCGCCGGCGAGTCCGCTGCCGCCGGCGCCGCCGGCGACTACTACTGGGGCGGCGCCGGCGGCACCTACATGTGGGTCGATCCGAAGAACGACATGTTCGTGGTGTTCATGATGCAGTCACCGAAGCAGCGGGTGCACTATCGCGCGCTGTTGCGCGACATGGTGTATGCGGCGGTTTTGCGGTAGCCGCATGCTGGAATCGGTGTCGCCAGGGCCGGCCCACGCCCTGCCCGACCCGAGGCGCGCTATGACGCCAACATGCCGGCGGTGGAAAGCCTGGAGGCGGCCAGGCACTTCCGGCTTGGGCCGCGTGCCTATGGCGGCGCCGCCAGCACGCCGTGGAAGAACCCGATTACCGGCCCCTATTACCATTGGCTGGCGCCACACCTGAAGATGTAACCCGAGGAGCAGACAGATGGACTTCAGCCTTACCGAGAATCAAATCATGATCCGCGATTCGGTGCGCAAGTACGCCGAAGCGGAGCTGCTGCCGAACTACCAGCGCTGGGACAAGACCGGCGAATGGCTCACAAAAGACTTCATGGACAAGCTGGTCGACATGGGCCTGTTGCGCCTGCGATTGCCGGAGAAATACGGCGGCCAGGGCTACTCGTTTGTCGACTGCGGCATCGTGTGCGAGGAAATCGGCCGCTGCGACCATCAGATCCGCTACATCATCTCCAACGCGATCCACATCGGCGAAATGGCCTCGTCGATGCACCCGGATCTGCAGGATGAATGGATTCCGCGGATTGCCAACGGCGAGATGTTGTCGCTTGCCTTGACCGAGCCGCGCGGCGGCGCCGATGCCGGCAACATCACCACCAAGGCGGTGCGCGACGGTGACTACTGGGTGATCAACGGCGCCAAGACCAGCATCACCTTCACCGGCGTGTCGAAGGTGGTGTTTGTCTCGGCACGCACCGGCAAGCCGGGCCCGAAAGGCCTGTCGTTCTTCCTGGTGCCGACC
>Ga0163147_10002421_pt1 | contig 26389 bp, 19 predicted proteins | sample OliLakLV19MP6G1_FD_148597 | JGI IMG/M metagenome (GOLD analysis project Ga0163147, IMG submission 148597) | Freshwater microbial mat bacterial communities from Lake Vanda, McMurdo Dry Valleys, Antarctica- Oligotrophic Lake LV.19.MP6.G1 | ecosystem: Environmental > Aquatic > Freshwater > Lake >...
TGATTGGATTCTCGCGCTGGCAGAAGCCGCTACTTTAGCGACCGCAAGGCGCGGCTTTTCGATCCGCCGATTGGACGATCTGCCGCCGCCCGGTGACACCAGCGACGAGGCATTCACCTGGTTCGCAGAGCAGTTCTTACCCGCGCTGTTCGGCATCTTGCGTTCGATCATGCGTTTGGTGCTGCTCTTGGACGACGCGCATTTATTAGTCGCATCCGTCAAACAGGAACGCTTGCCCGCGCACACGGTCGCGTTTTTGGCGGGCTTGCTGCGCGATTTCCCCGAACTCGACATGGTGCTGACGCTCGACGCCGAGCGCGAAGCCGAACTCGATGCGTTGATTCCGCTGATCGCGCCCGATGATCCGCTGCGCCTTGCGCCGCTCGAACTTGACGATACGGGCTGGCTGTTGCAGCAGCCGATTCGCGGGTTATATGCTGTCCCCGACGATACCGCCGCCGCCGTCCAGCGCGCGACGGGGGGACTGCCCGCGCTGACGCAGCAGTTTGGCTATCATTTGTTTCAGCAGTGGTCGGCGCAGCCCGATTTGAATGCTTTCACGCCCGAACATATCAAAGCGCTGACGCCACAGGTGTTCGCGTCTGCTGCCCCCGATTTTCAGGTAGCCTGGAATCGCTTGCCCGCCGCCGAAAAGATCGTCCTCGCGGCGTTGAGCAGCGTCCTGTACCGCGATCCACTGCGCCATGTCGATGCGTCCACGCTCGAAAGCTGGATTGTGGAGAGCGACGCGCGCTTGGATATTCCGGCGATCAATGCGGCGCTGCGCGGCTTGGCATATCGCGCGTGGGTCGAGACGACAGCGGATGGCGTGCGCTTGAGCGCGGGCTTGGCGCATACGTGGTTGTTGGATAACGCGACGCCGGACAAGCTCCCGCGCTTGTCACGCCGCCGCCGCACGGGACGGAGCGCGTCGGAGCGCACGTCGGATACAGACTCAAGCAGTGACGGCGCGGGCGGCTTGGCGCGGCGTGTGCGTGTGCCAACGATGGCGCTCGTGGCGGGCGTCCTAATCGTGGCGGTGGCGCTGATGTTGTGGGTCGCGTTGAGCATCACGGGGGGCGGCGCGCGCGATGGGGCGGCAGAAGTCGTACCGACGGTCACGCTGGCAGCGACCGAGTAGCGCCCATGCGGTCATGCGTCGCCGCGCAGCAGCGTGAAATAGCGTTCTGGCAGCGGGGCATCAGGGCTATAACGTGCCGCTGGTTGGTACGTCGGCGCATCGATATAGGGTGCGAGCGTGTCCAAAACTTCCATGTGCGTCCCGTCGTATTGGAGGACGATGATGCGCGCGTAGGGTAAATCGAATGGTGGACTTGATGAGAGCGTGACACTCACTTTTTCTACGGCAAACGTACAAGCGGGTGTGGGTGTTCCGCTCTGACTGTTTCCCCAAAAAAATCGGGCATCCTATGCAGAATGCCCGCTTGCCGCCATTAATCGACCTGCACTTTGACTTTCGTCTTGCCCGTGCTGGACGGGCGATCATCGGCGGCGGGCGGCGGTGGCGCTTGTCCGTCGCGCGTGCGCTTGAACGCCTTATCGACTTCCTTGCCCGCTTTTTCCAGTTCGACCACTGCCGCATCGACCAGCACTTTCATGCCCTTCAGGAACTCTTTGCGGGCGGTGTCGCCGTGTTCGCGGAAGCCGGGCGGCAAGAGCGATTCCAGCGCCTTGCCCGTTTCCTCGAAGGCGCGTTTCTGATGTTCGGCAAAGGCTTCCAGCGGCTTCTTGGGCGCGCTGCTGGCATCGCTGGCGGCGTTGTCGTCGATATGCGGCGGGAGCGCGTCGTGATATTCAGTCATGATGGTTCGTTATCCTTCACTCGTTTCATATCTCATTATACGAGGGATCGACGCGCAAGGTTGCATCAGTAGCCCCGTTCGCGGATCACCCGATTCAACAGCGGGCGATTATTCAGATAACGCCCCAAATTCTCGATGAACACGCCTGCGGCTTTCTCATGGTAATTCAAGCTCATACCCGCGATGTGCGGACTGATGATCACATTTGGTAAGTTCCACAGTGGACTGGTGGCAGGCAGCGGCTCTTCCTCGAAGACGTCCAACACCGCGCCACGAATCCGCTCCGCTGCCAGCGCCGAAATCAATTCGGCTTCGTCCACGACCGCGCCGCGCCCAATGTTGATCAAGATCGCCGTCTTTTTCATCGCTTTCAGCACATCGGCGTTGATGCTGTGGCGCGTGGCGGACGTGAGCGGCAGTGTCACGACCAGAAAATCACACGCTTTCGCCATGCCCGCCGTCGCTTGGGGCGGATAAATGCGCGTTGGAATGTCGCCCGTTGGATCGCCCGTACCCGGTTCAACGTAGCCGTCTTTGTCGGCGGTGTGCATCACATCGCGCTTGGTCGCCAAGACTTTCATGCCGAACTGATCCGCCAGCCGCGCCAGTTCGCGCCCAATCGCGCCATAGCCGACAATGCCGAGCGTCTGCCCGCGCAGACTGCGCGGCGCAAAGACCTGAAAGCGATTCTGCGCCCATTCCGCGCGCGCCTGATAGTCCAACATCGTCGGCAAACCGAACTCGAATGCCAGCATCCCCATGATGCAGTATTCCGCGATGATCCCCGCATGGATGCCGCTGGTGGTCGTCACCTCGACATCGGCGGCGTCGGTGAGGATCGGCTCTTTGACGGCATGATCGATGCCAGCACTATGAAGCTGCATCCAGCGCAAGCGCGGCGCTTGCTCGACCGTCGGAAAATTGCGCACTGTGTAGACGATTTCGGCGTCATTCCACGCCTTATCTGGTACATTGGGGTGATGCCGCTCGACGCGCAAGCGGGGCGATACCGCACGAATCTGTTCCATGATGGCGTCGGAGAAATTCATAGCGACGACGACGGGAATGCTGTCAACTTTCTGTTCGGACATGCGCGCCCTCTCAATGGTAGCGGAAACCGCGCCGATGGTAGCGGGTTGGCTGGCTGCGCGCAAGCCGACCACCGTCAACCGCCAGGGGGTGAGGTGAGTGAGACGTTGTATCTTCGTGCGATAGCCCCCCGTCAACCGTACCCAATGTCCGCCCGTCGTGTTAGATTAGACGATCTGTTGTCGGGGCGGCGCACAGAGTCGCTCACAAACCGGGATGGAAAACGATCATGGGCTTGATGGATGGCAAGGTAGCGTTGATATTCGGCGTCGCCAACAAAAATTCGATTGCGTGGGGCATCACCAAGCGGCTGCACGATGAGGGCGCGACCATCGGCTTGAGCTATGCGGGCGAAATCCTCGAAAAGCGTGTGTTCCCACTGGCAGCCGAGGTCGGCTGCGATTTTGTCGAACAATGCGACGTGACCAATGACGACCAGATCGACGCTGTGTTCGAGAAGGCGAAAGCGCGCTTTGGCAAGATCGATGTCCTTGTCCACGCCATCGCGTTCGCCAACCGCGAGGATTTGGGCGGACGCTTCATCGATATTTCGCGCGACGGCTTCAAGTTGGCGCTGGAAATCAGCGCGTACAGCCTGATCGCGCTGGCGAAGCGCGCCGAACCGCTCATGCCGAACGGCGGCAGCATCCTGACACTCACCTATTACGCCGCTGAAAAAGTCATGCCGAAATATCACGTCATGGCAATCGCCAAATCGGCGCTGGAGTCGATCACGCGCTATCTCGCCAACGATATGGGGCCCAAGGGCATCCGCGTCAATGCGATCAGCGCGGGTCCCATCAAGACGCTGGCGGCGGCGGCGGTTCCCGGCATTCGGATGATGCTCAAGTACAACGAACAAGCGTCCCCACTGCGCTCGAACGTCTCGCAGGAAGATATCGGCAACGCGGCGCTGTTCCTCGCGTCGGATTGGGGCAAGATGATCACGGGCGAAATCATGTACGTTGATTCGGGCTTCAATATCTTGGGCATCACGCTGACCGACGAGGAAATGGCGAAGCTGGAAGGCGGCGCGCCCGCGAACGGATAACATGCGTCCTCATCCGTGCGCGCGCAACCGAGCGGGTCGCCCCTACCATCCTGTTCGGCGTCGCGGCGTCCCGCTGGCACGCCCGATAACAGCCGAAATTGGCTATAATGGCGCTTGTAACAGGGGAGACGAAGCCATGCGCAAGCCCGCCATTTTGATTCTATGCTTCTTTTTCGCACTCGTCCTCGCGCCCGCCGCTGCACAAACCGACAAGCGGTCGCTGATTTGGGATCGTTGGGATGTGCAGATCGATCAAGTCGATCTCGATGCCAACACCTTTCGCGTCTCCGAGACGCAAGTGATCGACTTCGACGGCACGTTTCGCGGCGGCGAGTTGGCACTCTCGACGGAGCGCATCGTGGATATTGGCGATGTGAGCGTCAGCCAGAACGGGCAACCGCTCACCCTAACGACCTGTTTCAGCATCGATGATTATCCGCCCGCCGGATCGTTTTGCGTGATTGATTTGTATGCCGAACGGGTGATCAGCTACGAATTTTTCGCGCCCGTCATCAGCCAGACCCAAACGCTGATGTTTGAATACACCGTCTCCGGCGCGCTGCGCGTCTATGCCGATGGCGATCAATTGTGGTGGACGGCGGTCAACGACGACCGTCCCGGCGTGGTCGAGTCCAGCTCGATCACCGTGACGATGCCCGACGGTGCCGCGCCGCGCGAAGCGGTCGATCCGATTGGTACGTATGGCGCGCCCGGCGAGATCGGCGCACAGGGGACGGTGATCACCGCCGTGACCACCGACGCCGTGCGCATTGGCGAAGAATTTAGCCTGCGCGTTCAATATCCGCACAACCCCAACACGCCCAAACCGCGCTGGCAAGACGCCTTCGACAGCCAGCAAACACGCCTCGAACGCATCGAGGCGGAGGCAGAACGCCGCGCTGCCGAACGCGCCTACTTCGAGGCGACGATCCTGCCGTGGATCAGCATCGCTACGATTGCGTTTGGCGTGGTGTTCGGCTTGGGCGGCGTCCTGATCATCCTCGTGGTGTATCTACAGAAGGGGCGCAAGCCGAGTACGGGTCCCGTGCCAGAAATCTTGACCGAGCCGCCCGTGGGCGTGCCGCCCGCCGTCGCTGGCACGATCATCGACGGGATTACCAACATCCGCGATCTGTTGGGGACGCTGATCGACCTCGCGCGGCGCGGCTATATGGTGATGGAAGAGTCCAAGAACAGCGCGACGCAAGCGACCGAGTTCACGTTCAAACGCACAGAAAAAGCCGCCGATGATCTCGACGGGTACGAAAAACAATATCTACAATCGGTGTTCCCAACGAAAGACGAAGAACGCAAAATGAGCAGTATGCGCGATGTGTTCTTCACGTATATTCCGGTTTTGCAAACGGCGCTGCGCCAATCGATGATCGATCAAGGCTTGGTCGATCAGACCGCGATGGGGCTGCGCGGGCGCTGGTCGAGTTGGGGGCAGTTGCTCGCGGCGGCGGGCGCGATTGCGCTGGTCGCGGTCTCGTTTGCGACGCGCGGGACGGAAGCCTATGTTTTGAACTTGATCACGGTGGCGGGCATCGTTGCGCTGCTCAACGGCGCGGCGTTGCTGTTGTTCAGCCGACTGGTGAGCGATCTGCCGCTGACGCGCAAGGGTGCGGAAGCCGCCGCCAAAGCGAACGCCTTCTACGAATATATGGAACATCTCGATAAATTCGAGCAGGGCGACAAGACGCCCGAAAAATTCGAGGAATACTTGCCCTACGCCATCGCATTCGGCTTCGAGAACACATGGATCGGGCGTTTTCGGCATGTTCCCGATCAGCCGATCCCGACATGGTACTACCCGGTTTATCGCGGGGGCGTGTTCGGCACCGGCTATCGACGCGGACAGCCCCACCCCTATACGCAGTTTCGCGGCATGGGTGGGAACCCAGCCGGAACGCCGAATTTTGGCGGCTTATCGGGCGGCACATCGGACAAGCCGACGCCCGGCGGCGGCTTCTCGCTCGACAGCATGTCAGAGGGCTTGTCTGGCGGGCTGAACGAGATTTCCAGCGGCTTGAGCGGGATGCTCAACAGCGCATCGTCGGCGTTCGTCAGCCGTCCCGCGCCGCCGCCACCCTCAACGTGGAACAGCGGCGGATCGGGCGACGGCTTCGACTGGGGATCGACGCGCTCGCGTTCCAGCGGCTATCGCTCGACCAATTCGGGCGGCAGTCGCAGCGGCGGCTTGAGTCGCAGCAGCAGCCGAAGTTTCAGCGGCGGCGGTCGCAGTCGTGGATCGTCGGGCGGGGGCAGATCGAAGTTTCGCTGACGTGATCAACCTCACCTCTGCCCTTCGATGTCGAGATGGGAAGTCGCTGCCGAGCCATGCCGCTGCTCCGATGCAGAGATGGGATTGGGGTGAGGTTGGGTAAAAAAACATGACAAATGTCCCTATATTTAACTAGACCAGTCTATATAATTGAGACTGAGTTGAATGAGCTATGGGGACAAATCATGGATGGATCGGTTTTGCTCATGGGCGCGACCGGCAACGTGGGCGGCGAAATCGTGCGCCAATTTCCAGATCGAGAACGCCTTCATGCCGCCGTACAGCGCCCAACCGACGCCGCGCGCTTGCCCGTGTCGGATGTTCGTGCTGTAACGTTCAGCTTCACCACACCGGAAACATTTACAGCATTTGAAGGCGTCGAGCGCGTCTTTTTGATGCGTCCGCCCGCCCTCAGCAACGTTCCGCGCGATATTCAGCCTGCCATCGATGCGGCGGTGCGCGCGGGCGTCAAACAAATCGTATTCTTGTCGCTGCAAGGCGTGGAGAAACTCAGTTTTGTACCGCACGCCAAGATCGAAGCGGCGATCATCGCATCGGGCATCCCCTACACATTTTTACGCTGCGGCTTCTTCATGCAGAATTTGAGTACCACCCATCAAGCCGAAATCCGCGACCGTGACGAAATCGCTATCCCCGCCGGACGCAGCAAGACCGCTTTCATCGATGTGCGCGATATCGCCGCTGTCGCTGTGCGCGTGCTGACCGAGCCAATCGGCGCGAATCAGACGCTGACATTGACGGGCAGCGCCGCGCTCGATTACACAACGGTCGCGCACATCTTGAGCGCAACGCTCGGCAGGACGATCCGCTATACCGATCCATCGATTCTGCGGTATATATTTCAACAGCGCGCGGCGGGCAGCCCGTGGGGGTATGCGCTGGTGCTGACGATGCTGTACACCATCACACGCTTTGGCAATGCGGCGGAAGTCAGCCCGAATGTCGAGCGAATTTTGGGGCGCGCGCCGATCACGTTTGAGCAGTATGCGTGCGATAACAGTGCAGCGTGGATGAAACAGGCGACGATATCGTAAGGGGCGTTCCATTGAACGCCCCGAATTGATGTTAGATTGTCGGTTCGGTCGCTGCCGCTACCGCCGATAATGGACTGAGCGTCTTGAAGTAATCGACGACGGAATCGCCCAAGAGTTTCGCTTTGCCCGCCATCAAGCCCGATTTGACGACCCAACCGACCACCGGGATCAACCCGACGCCCTCCGCGATGAGCGATCCGGCGATGCCGCTGGCGACCGTGCCGCTGATCGTGGTCAATGCCGCGCCTTCATCGAACGTCGGGATGGCGAATGCCAGCGCCACTTGGCGGATCATCACCAAGTCCGCTCCGGTCAAGAATAACGTGCTGCCGGGAATCCACGCCGTCACCAGCGCGCCCATCGTCCAATTGTTGACCAAGGTACGCGCTTCTTGTTCCGCTTGCGCCAATGTTTTCATACCTTCACCTTTTGCTATGTCACCTTATACAGGTTCTTTATACTATCTTTCTGGCTCATAACGCAAGCCCACAGCGCCAGATGAAAAGGGAACCGACTCGACCAGTTTCAACTTGACCGGCGCCGCGAAATCCAAAAACAGCCGCTTGCCGCTCCCCACCACAAGCGGATAGATGATCAGGCGGTACTCGTCGATCAAGTCGTGCTGCATCAGGGTATGGACGAGCATCCCACTGCCGTAGAGCAGGATGTTTTTGCCCGGCTGTGCCTTCAACGCGGTGATTTCGTCGACGATGTTGGTCTTGATCGGCGTCGAATTATTCCAATCGAGTTTGTCCAATGTCGTTGTCACCACATATTTCACGATACTGTTCATCTGATTTGCGCCATCATCCGTGCTGTTGGGCCAGGCGGCGGCGAAGCCTCCATACGTGACGCGCCCCAGCAGCAGCGCATCGCTGGCGACCGATTCGTCAGCTTTGAATTGGGCGATTTCGTCATTCCAGTAGGGCATCGTCCACCCTGGATTTTCCATCACCCCATCCAGCGACAAAAACATCGATACGACCAGTTTTCTCATGGTTCTGCTCTCTCTCTTGGCGACATGATGAAGTATCGTACTAGAGCGTGTCTGCAAACTCGATTATCGCTTGTTTTGTTCGACCTCCCCCCTGCTGCGCTCCCCCTGTCCGGTACGGAGAGGGGGTTGGGGGTGCGGTTTCAGCGGTTGCAGACAGACCCTAGTATAGATGTTACTCATTTGTTCTGCAATAGACTCGTCTGACGTTGCCCGTTCAGGTTTCACCATTCCAACGTGTGGTTGTTGGCGATTCTTCCAATTCGCGGCTATAGTGTAAGATAATTGACATGCTGTGCTGTGATCCGCCAGAGTTGAGGGTCAACGATGAGCAAAGGGCGCATCTTAGTCGTGGAAGACGACTTCGACATTTCCAATATGCTGCGCATCTATTTTAGTGCGCAGGGATACGAGGTGCAGGTCGCGCCGCGCGGGGGCGACGCCCTCTCTATGACGCGCAAGCAGCTCCCCAGTCTGATCATGCTAGATATCATGCTGCCAGACATGAACGGCTATGATGTTTGCCGTGAACTGCGCACGACCACGCGCACCAGCCAAATCCCGATCATCTTCCTGACGCAAAAAGACGAGCGCAGCGACAAGATCAAAGGGCTGGAACTGGGCGCGGACGATTACATCGTCAAGCCGTTCGATATCGAAGAACTGCGACTGCGCGTCAAAAACATCATCGATAACTCGGATCGAAAACATATGCTCGATCCCAAATCCGGCTTGCCGACCGGACGGCTGATCGAAGATCAACTGCGGTCACTGATGCACGCCGAAGGCAATTGGACGTATCTCGATCTCCAGATTGACAATTTTCGGGATTTCACCGATGTCTACGGATTTGTGGCGGGCGATGAGGTCATTCGCTTCAGCGCGCTGCTGATTGGCGATGTGATTGACGAAGTGGGGACGGAAGACGATTTTGCCGGGCATCCCGGACAAGATAATTTCGTCTTGATCACCCATGCCACCGACGGCGCGCGGGTCAAGACGCGGCTGATCGAGAAGTTCAACGACGAGGTGAAGCAGCATTACTCGTTCATCGACCGGGAACGCGGCTATATCCTCGTGCCTGATCCGTTGTATGGCGAACGCCAAGTGCCGCTGATGACGCTTGGGGTTGGCTCGATCTCGACACGGACGCATCAATTCTCGGATATCCGCGAGATCACCGAACTCGCTGCCGACGACCGACGGCGCGGCACGAGCGCGACCGATAACAGCGCGAGTTTGCTGACCTCTTGGTAGCCGACCCATTTTCGCCCCGGTCTGACGCGCAATCTGCGCGCTGGATGGGGCGGTGCATCGATCCCATAGAGCGAGTGGAACGAACAGCGATATGGAACTGCTGATCATCATGTTTGCCGCAGGCGCGTTCATCGCGCTCTGGCTGTACTTGTGGGTGCGCCAACGTGAGGGATTGGGCGTCATTCCCACAGTTGAGCGCGAATTTGAGGCGGGCTTATCGACCAGCGGTGACGCGGTGTTGGTGGCACAGCCGGGCGGACGCCTGATTTATGCCAACCCACTCGCGCGTCAGTGGACGGAAATGGAAGGCGCTGATCCTGATCTGGAAAGCGTCGCGCGGTTGGCACAGCCGAGCGATGCTTTCCGCGAGTTGTTCGCGGGCGAGGGACGCGCATCGTTCCAACTGAACGGACAATGGGTTGAGGGCGTCTCGCATCGCGTCCCGGCGGGCATCGAGTCGCGGATCGTTGTCGTCATGCACGCGATATCGGGCGGCGATGTGCGCAGCGCGTCCGAGATCAACACGGGCGCGCGCCCGCGCGGACTCGACCTGGGCGGCGCGATTGCGATTGTCAACGAGATGGGCGAGACGCTCAATGTCAGTCTGGGCGTCGAGCGCGTCATGCCCGCGCTGCTGACGATTGTTCGCAAGGTGATCGCGTCGGATGCAGGCGAAATCTGCCTGTACGACGAGACGAACCGCGTCCTGATGCCGCACGGTTGGGACGGCGACTCGGCTTATGTCGTGTCGCTGTCCGAGCAGGGCGGCTTTTACGATTTGGGCGAGGGCATCACGGGCTGGATCGCGCAGTATCGCAAGCCGCTGTTGGTGGCGGATGTGCGCGCCGACGCCGTGATCCGCCCCAAACTGAAGAATAACCCCTATCGCAGCTTTATCGGCGTGCCATTGATTTTGGGCGACGGGCAGTCGGGCGGCGGACGCTTGATCGGCACGTTTGAATTGGTATCGCTGCAACCCGGACGATTTTCGACCAACGATTTGACGCTGTTGGAAACCATCGCGCGCCCGATTGCGACCACGATCCACAATGCGCAGTTGTACGCCACCCAGTCGCAGCGCATCGAAGAATTGGCATCGCTGCAAACTGCCGCCATGAACAGCGCCACGCCCGGCGATACCGCTGCGCTGTACGGCGCGCTGACCGAACGGATCGCGCGGCTGATGGATGCGACCATCTGCGGCATTTTGCTGCACAACCCACAGCGGCACGCGCTCGTGGCGGAACTGCCGTTCTTTGGGCTGCCCAGTGGATTGGTTCGCAGTTACTCGATCCCCATCAATGAAGCTGCGCCGGGTGAGGATATCTTTGCCCGTGCTGACTATTGGATTTCCAACGATCTCGCTGACGAACCGACGCTCGACAAGTTGGGTATGGCACGCTTGGTCAATCCCGGCGGCGTCGAAAACACGGCGATCATCCCGCTGATGGTGAGTGGACGGCGCATCGGGGTGGTACAGATCGCCAATAAACGCTCCAACAGCGGCTTTTCCTCCGTGGATATGCAGCAGTTCCGGCTGTTGGCGTCACAAGCCGCGGTTGCTGTCGAAGAAGTCCGCTTAGCGGGCGAAGAAGTCCGCCGCGATGCCGAGATGGCAGGGTTGCAAGAATTGGCGCAAGCCTTCGGCAACGTCGCCTCTGAAGATGAATTTTTGGCGGCGACAACCGAACGGATCGCGCGGTTGCTCCATGTCGCCTACTGCGGCGTGCTGCTGTACGACGAGCCGACGCACACGCTGCGCCCGCGCCCGCCGTTTTTTGGCTTATCCAATGACATGGTGGCGCTGTATCAGATCAATCTACCGCCCGGCAGCCCGATTGCACAAATCTGGGAAGAATCCGACTCGTGGTACACCAACGACACCCGTACCGACAGTGTGGTACTCGGCGCGGAATTGGCGGATTTGGCGCTGGCACTCGGCATTACCAAGACCATGATCGTGGCGATCAGCGTCGCGGGGCGGCGCTTGGGCGCGATCCAAATCTCCAATAAAATCGAAGGGGACTTCAGCGACGAGGACGTGCGCTTGCTGTCGATCTTCGCGTCGCAAGTCGGCGGGATGATCGAGAACAACCGTTTGTTCCGCGAGACTCAGCACCGCGCCGAACAATCCGAAGGGCTGCGCATTTTGGCAGAGCGCGCCAGCGCGATCCTGATGAGCGAAGACGATCTGCGCCCGGTCTTGGCAGAAGTTGCCTCGCTGTTGAATAGCCCCGCCGTGTTCGTCAACGTGCTGGACGCGCAAGCGGGGACATTGACAACGTATCCGCGCTACATCTTCGGCGTGGAAATGAGCGAACCGGTCGTCCAGAACACCTACAGCAAGGGTTTTGAATACAGCGTCGCCATGTCGCGGCGTCCGTTCATCAGCAACGATGTGTTTGCCGATACGCGCGTCCTGCCGTTGTACCGTAACGCCGCCGAGCTAATGAACATCCGCGCCGCCGTTCTCGTGCCGCTCCTCGTGGGCGATCAGACGTTGGGCGAACTGGGCGCGATGAATCGCACCGATCCGCCCTACGACGACAATGACCGCGCGCTGTTGTCGCAAATCGCCATCCAAGTGGCGGGCGCGCTCGACCGCATCCGCCTATACGAGGCAACTGGGCAGAACTTGCGTCGCCGCCTTGCGGAACTCGACGCGATCAACCGTGTCAGCAGCGAAGTCGCCCAAACGTTGGACGTAGATCACGTCTTGGAGGTGATCCGCCTCGAAGCGGTGCGCGCCACCGACGCGGGGGGCAGTACCGTCGTGCTGCTCACCAACGCTGAACGCTGGCGCACGCCCGATCAGCCAGAAGTTGAGCGACGCGCGGGCGAACGCCGTTCACACAACGGGCTTGCGGACATTGAACGCGAGACGATCATGCTCGCATTGGCGGGCGGCATCGATGCGGTGGTCGTGGAGGATTATGAACTGCCCGGCGACATCAGATCGCCGGGTGGTGACGCCCGTTCTGCGATTGCCGCGCCGATTTTGTATGAAGAACGTCCTGTCGGTGTGATCCATCTGTATCATCCGCAACCCAACCATTTTGACAGCCGCGCCGCGACATTCGTGCTGACGCTGGCGGCGAAAGCATCGCTCAGTTACGGCAACTTGCGGCGCTACGTCGAAAATCAGGAACGCAGCGACCGCTTGCGCCGCCGTGTCGAACAGTTGAACCAGATTTTTGAACTTGGACAGATGCTGCAAACGGGCGTCGATCCGTCTACCATGTTGGAAGCCATCGCTTACAGCGTTCAGCAAAGCTGCGGCTTCGATATTGTGGTCATGACGTTGATCGATGAACGACTGAATGTCTTGCGGCGCATGGCACATGCCGGACTGCCGGTCGAGAGCTTCGAGCGAACAAAATACCGCACGATGCTGCCCGATCAGATCGAGGCGCTGTTCGCCAAAGAAGAATATCGCATCAGCGAAACGCTGTTCTTGCCGTTCGAGAAGCTCGGACAGTGGTATGTCGAAGGCATGGACGCGCTCAGCCCGCACTTCGAGGGCAACCGCACAATGCACCCGCGCGGACGGGGCGATTGGCGCGATGGCGATATGCTGCTCGTGCCGATCACGGGTCCGACGGGCGAACGCTTGGGCGTGATGAGCCTTGACCGCCCGTTTGATGGGCAGCGTCCGGATCGGGGTGCCATCGAAGTCTTGGAAATCTTCGCGCATCAAGCGGCGGCGACCATCGAAAATACGCGGCTGTTCACGGCGTCAGTGCGCACGGCGGAACAAGAAGCCCGCTTGAACGAGGTGATCGAATCGATCTCCAATACGCTCAACCCCGATGCGATTGTCGAGGCGGGCGCGCAGGGGATCGCGCGCTTGTTGGCGTTCAATCGGGTGACCGTGGCGTTGTTGGACACCGAGAATCTCGGCTACAACATTACGCGCGTGACGACGCAAGACAATGGCGTGATGTTGGTCGGACGCGATCACCGCGAATCGCTCGATGGGACGGCGTTGGGGCGCGCCTATCGCACAGGCGAGGATGCGCTCTACCTCGCGGATGACGGCGCGAGTGACGAAGCGAACCAGAACGAGACGCTGTACCGCGAGTATGAAGATTTGTATTCGCTGCGGTTGTTGGGTGAACGGACGACGCTGATTATGCCGCTGATCACGGGCGGTTTCGTCTTGGGCGCGATGCACATTGGCAGCGATCATCTTGACGAAGAAAACTACAATTCTTTCCGCCCCCTGCTAGGGCGTATCGCCAATTTACTCGCCGTCGCCATCCAGAACGCGCGGCTGTTCAATCAAGCGGTCAACCTGCGGCTGTTCAACGAATCGGTTGTCCAGTCGATCCAACAGGGCATCATCGTTTTGGATATGGACAGTGCGGTCCTCACCATCAATGAATACATGCGCCGCCGCCTCAAGTGGGACGATGCCGCATTGGGCAAACGCCTGTTTGATTACCGCCACGATTATCGCCCGCTGTTGGAGGATGCGCTCAATACGGTGCTGCAATCCGGCGCGCCGCAAGAATTGATCGGACGCGCCATTGTCGAGAATGGCGAACGGCTGACGCAGAATTTTTATCTGTATCCGCTGTTCTCGGCGGATGCGGCACGCGGTGACGTCTTGCTCATCGAAGATGTGACCTATCGCTCGCTGCTTGAAGCCAACTTGGAACACCGCGCGCGCCAACTGGCAGCCCTGACCGAAGTCTCTAGCCGCATCACGGCGTCGCTGCGCCGTGAGGAAGTGATCGCGCTGGCTGTGGACGAGATGGGGCGCATCATATCCCATGACGCCATCTCGATCTGGGTGCGCGAGGGCGGAACGCTCATTTGTCAGGCGTCGAGTTTCAACACGGTTGGAACGCCGATGGTTCGCAACGAACTGTCGCTGCCGAGCGTTGGAGCGCGCATGGAGATCGACGACGACGATCTGCTGTTGGCGCTGATGGGCACGCGCCACCCGGTGAATGTGCCGGACACGAGCGCGATAGTGACCAGTCCGATGCGTAGCGCATATGGCAGTTGGCTGGCGGTTGCGCTGATCGAAGAACGCGCGGTTGTTGGTGTGATCGCCCTGAGCAAGTTTGAGACTCATGCTTTCGACACCTATGCCGAACAGGGGGCGCAAGCCTTCGCCAATCAAGTCGCCGTCGCGCTGGTCAACGCGGCGTTATTCGAGGAAGCGCAAAGCCGCACGCAGCGCTTGAGTCTGCTCAACCGCGTCTCCGTCGCGTTGGCGCGTTCGTTGGATACCGAGAATATCCTCGAAATTGCGCTGCGCGAAATCGCCGAGACGTTGGGCTTCACCAACGGGCGCGCCTACTTGGTCGAGCGCGATATTCATATCGCGCGCTCGATTGTGGAGCTGCCGCGCGGCGACGCACCGCCATCGCACTTCATCGAAATCCCGGAGAGCTATCCCTTCCGCCGCTTGACGAGCGATGCCCAACCGCTGATCCTGTTCGATGTCGCGGATGCCGATCAAATCACTGAAGAAGGCTATGCCCCGCCCGATGCGTTGGTGGCGTGGAAGCACGAATTGGACGCGAAGAAAATCCTGTCCTACATCTTGCTGCCGATGACCGTCAGCGCGCAGGTGACGGGCGCGTTTGAACTCGAAGTCTACGACAAGCCGAGCGAATTTAACGCTGAAACAATCGATCTGGCGCTGATTATCGCCAATCAAGCCGGCATCGCGGTGATGAACTCCAACCTGCTCGAACAGACGCTTGTGCGTACCCGCGAACTGGAAACCCTGCTCGAAGCGGCACAAGCCACCTCCAACACGCTCGATCTGGATGACGTGTTCAACAGCGTGATCCGGCTCGTGCTGCAAGCCCTAGAGATGGACGATTGTGCCATCATGATGTACGACAACGTGCAGGATACGCTGATCGTGCAGATGGACATGAATCGGCAGGGCGAACACAGCCGCGAGATGCCGACTGGCACAACGTTTGAGCTGAAACGTTTGTCCGGCAAACAGTTGGCGATCCGCAACGGACAGATCATTGTCGTGCGCGCCGACGACCCGAACGCCGATCCAGTCGAACTAGCGGAGATGCAAGTCAGCGGCGAGACGGCACGGATGCTGGTGCCGTTGATCGTGCGCGACCAGACGATTGGCTTGCTGCAAATCGAGACGCGCTCGCGCTATCGCGTGTTCGCGCATCGTGAGATTCGCATGGCGCAAGCGTTGGGCGCACAAGCGGCGACCTCCATCGAAAACGCGCGCTTGACGACCGAGACGGCGGCGCAAGTCGAGCAATCGCTGATCCTCAACGAACTCAGCCACGCGGTTTCGTCCACGATGGATATCAGCGACATGCTGCGCATCGTGCGCGACCAAGTGCCGTCGATGATGGACTCGGATACGCTCTACGTCGCGCTCTATAATGCCGCGTCGGGCGATATCGTCTTTCCGATGGCAGTCCAAAATGGAACCGATTTGTACATCCCGCCGCGCGTGATGGGGATGGACGAGGTGTCCTTCATCGTGCGCAATCGGCGTCCGCTCTCGTTGGGCGGCGATAATCCGAGCGCGGAACAGGTGCGCAAGAACTTGCGCATCGAAAATGGCGAGGGCGACGCGCTGCGTTACTTGGGCGTGCCACTGATCGCGGGCGATCAGATCGTCGGCGTGTTGGGCGTGCGCGACAGCCGCAAGACGCGCCCCTTCGGGCTGAACGACCAACGCATCTTGACCAATATCGGCACGCAGTTGGGCGCGGCGATCCAGAACGCCAATTTGTTTGAGGAAGTGCGCAACCTCGCGGATCAAATGAACTTGCGCGTCCAAGAGCGCACGCGCGAATTGCAAGAAGAACGCGACCGCATCGACGCGCTGTACCGCATTACGTCTGAACTGGGGACGACGCTGGATATGGATCGGCTGCTGCGTGGCGCATTGGAAAATGTGGCGCGGGTCGTCGGCGCGGATGATGCCGTTGTCATGCTCGTGAATCCGCTCACGGATCGGCTGTATAACCGCGCGACGCTGCATCCGCAGCCAGACAACATGCCGTTGGAACACGCGCCCGATGGCGATCACCCCTTCCATCCAGCGGAGATGCTCGGTGATTGGCTGATGCGCCGTGACGGTGAACGCTCTGCGCTGATCGATGATTTGATCATGACGCCGTATTGGAACATCAGCCAACCGGGTGCGGGCGATTATCGCAGCGCCATCGCGGTCATTTTGGAGACGCAAGAGGATGCACAAGGCGCGTTGATGTTCTTGGGGCGCGACAGCGGACAGTTCACCGAGCCGCAGTTGAAGCTTGTGCAAGCAGCGGCGTCGCAAGTCGCCACCGCCATCAACAACGCCGACTTGTACAGCCTCATCCGCGATCAAGCCGAGCGCATGGGAACATTATTGCGCGTGGAACAGGAAGAAGCGGGCAAGAACAGCGCCATCCTTGAAGGTATTGCTGACGGTGTGCTGTTGGCGGACGCGACGGGCGCGATCATCTTGTTCAACAATGCGGCAGAAGAAATCTTGGACATGCCGCGCGATTATGCGATTGGACAGCAGCTCACGCGACTCAGCAGCATGTCGGAGGGAACGGCGCGTTGGGTCAGCACGTTAGAGAACTGGATCGCGCGCCACGGCATCTCATTCGGAGGGGCGTACCGGGCGGATGACTCGACGTTCTTGGCGGCGGTGGTGGGGCGCGGCGTCGAGGACTCGCTCGTGATCGACCGCCTCGAAGTCGGGCTGCGGGTGGTGAGTATCCGCGCGTCATCGGTGTTCGTCGGGGAACAGCTTCTCGGTACGGTCGCGGTGTTCCGTGATGTGACCAAAGAAGTGGAAGTGGAGCGCATGAAGTCGGAGTTTATCTCCAATGTCACGCACGAACTGCGCACGCCGCTGACACCGATCTTGGGCTTCGTCGATTTGATGCTGATGGGCGGCGCGGGCGAACAGACCGACCAAACCAAACGCTTCTTGGGCATGATCAAGACCAATGCTGAACGCTTGCGCAACTTGGTCGAGGATTTGCTCTCAATCTCCGAACTCGACAGCGGACGCGGCAAACTCGACCTCGAAGCGATTGACCTCCAAGAACTGCTGTCGAATGTGGTCAACCACATGAACAGCCACTTCATCGGGCGCGGCAAGACGTTGGAGATCGAGATGCGCATCGACGCGAATACGGGCCCGATCCAAGCCGATAAAGTGAAGCTCAATCAGATCATCACCAACGTCGTCGAGAACGCCTTCAACTACACGTACAGCGGTGGGCGCGTGACGATTGAGGCGCACCGTCAGCCCGACGGACAGTACATCTTGATCGCCGTCAGCGATACGGGCATCGGTATTCCAGAGGAATTCCGTGACCGAATTTGGAATCGCTTCGAACGTTACGAAGAACATGCGTTGGTGATGGATGTCGCGGGGACGGGCTTGGGCTTGCCGATTGTCAAGACGCTGGTCGAACTGCACGGCGGCGAAGTCTGGTTCGACTCGCAGGTCAATCAAGGCACGACATTCTACCTTCGTCTGCCCGTTCAGCCGTCGCCGCTGCTCAACAGCGATCCGTTGGCAGCCCTCGCTGGGTCTGCGCGCTTGACCGCACCGTCGTCTCCACCCGCGACGGCGACGACGAATGGACATACGCTTAACGTGACCACAGCCGAACTCAAAGAAGGATAGTCATGGCACATATCTTGGTTGCAGAAGATGAACGCGATATTCGGGAACTGATCAATTTCACATTGATGTTTGCCGGACACACCGTTAGCTTGGCGGCGAATGGCGAAGAAGCCCTGAATGCTGCCACGAAAGCCAGCCCCAAGCCCGATCTGATCATGATGGACGTGCGGATGCCCCGCATGAGCGGCTTCGAGGCGTGTCGGAATATTCGCCTGTTGGACAGCTACCGCGATACACCGATCATCTTTTTGACGGCGAAAGGGCAGGACGAGGAAATCAGCGCGGGCATCGATGCAGGCGCGACGGCATACATCCTCAAGCCGTTCGCGCCCGACGATCTAACGAAACGTGTGGCGGACATTCTAAGACAGGCGGGCGTCGCCCGCTGAAAAGCGAAAGACGATCATGAGCGCGGTCATTTGCGGCGGCGAACGAGTTCACTATGAAGTGCTGGGGCGTGGCAATCGCCCCGTGATCATGCTGCACGGTTGGATCGGCTCGTGGCGCTATTGGATTCCCACGATGCAATCGCTCCAGTTGAAATACCGCGTCTACGCGCTTGATCTGTTGGGTTTTGGCGATTCGGCACGTACAACTAATCGCTATACGCTCGAACATCAGATCGCCATGCTCGACGATTTCATGCGCGAACTTGGTATTATGAAAGCGGCGCTGCTCGGACATGGTTTCGGCGCGTTATTGGCGGTCGAGTTCACGCGCCGTTATCCAGAACGCATCCCGCGCTTGATGCTCGCCAGCGCGCCGCTGTTCGATCCGGGCAACCTCGAACACCGCGTCCCGGTCGTGCGCAAGCTGACGCCGACGCCTGTCAATCGCGCGACCGCTGCGCTCCCGCCCGTCTATTCCTCCAACCCAGAATCGGCACCGACTTTGCTCTCGCAAGGTGAAGATTCGTCGTTGAACGCGCCAACGGTGCAGAGTCCGAGCGCGGCGATGCGCGCGGCGATGGCAGAGGTTCAGCGCGCGCGCACCGCCGCGCAAAAATCGCAGACGACCGAAATCGTTCGCGCGCTGCCGTTGGCAGAGACCAATGTGAACAATCCGCTGGCGCGCCTCGTCGCGGAACAATCACTCGATGCGCTGTTGGGGCGCTGTTTCAAACGCAGCGAGCCGAACTTCGACAAGTTGATCGTCGATGTCGAGCGCACGGACAAAAATGCGGTGAGCGCGTCGGCGCAGGTGTTCGACGCGGGATCACTCTTGGACACGATGCGGCTGCTGCCGATGCCCACCGTCGTCGTGCATGGCGCGGACGATCCGCTGTTCCCGCTGCCGTCGGATGAGGTGTGGCATTACATCACGTTCGACAAAGAACACTCGATCTTGCCCGTGATCTTGCCCGGCGTGCGCCATTTCCCGATGTTGGAGGATGAACGTTTCGTCCGGCTGGCGACTGACTTCTTGGACGCGCCCGACGTGAGCAAGCTGGAGATCAAAGAACGCTTCCGACGGCGGACGCGGTGAAGAATGGGAATAGTAGTCCGTCAAGAAAGTAGATAAAAGCAACCTCACCCCCCAACCCCCTCTCCACGCAGTGGAGAGGGGGTCAGGGGGTGAGGTGAATCAGGGAGAAAACCAAACCTGTCCTACCAGAAAGGGGGGCGGCGGATTTGCATTCGGTTTCGGTTTTTCGTCAATCGACTCCTTGCAGTTGCGTTTTTACGCATCCCACATTACTCGTTAAGCATCACTGAAGGAATTTGCGATGCACAAGGCTCTGATCTTCGCCAATGGCGATGTCAACGATGGAGAAATGGTACGACGGGCGCTCGAAGCGGCAGCCGCCATGCCCGGCGAAACGCTGATTCTCGCAGCAGATGGCGGCGCGCGGGCGGCGCAGCATTTTAAGATGCGTGTGCAAATCGTGATCGGCGATATGGACTCGTTGAGCGACGCTGAACAAGCCACTTTGCGCGCGGAGGGCGCGGAACTGCTGCCCTTTCCCGCTGAGAAGAACGAAACTGATCTGGAACTGGCGCTGACCCATGCCGTCGCGGAGGGCGCACACTGGATTCGCATCATTGGCGGCGTCGGGGATCGCCTCGATCAGACGTTGAGTAACGTCTATCTGCTGGCGCTGCCCGTGCTGCATCAGCTCGATACGCGCTTGGTGGCAGGCGTCCAAGAGGCTTGGTTGGCGCAGACGGGAACGCATCCGATTTTGGGCGCGAAGGGCGATACGATCTCGCTGATTCCGTTGAGCGGCGTCGCGCGGGGCATCGTCACGGAAGGGCTGTACTATCCCCTGCGCGATGAGGATTTGCACTTCGGACCTGCGCGCGGCGTGAGCAATGTCCTATCCGACGACCGCGCCTCCGTGACCGTGCGCGAGGGTGCATTGTTGATCGTGCATACGATTGGGCGCGCGTAAATGAGCGCTGCCAACACGCTCCCGCGTATGACGGTCGTCAAATGCGACGCGCACGGCGCAGAGGGGTTTCGCTACGACGGCGAAATCGTCGAGCAGAGCGCAACGCACGTTTATCTACGCGCGATCTTCACGCGCGCCGACTCAGATCGCGGCTATATGGTCTATCGGCGCGGCGACGTGTTCCACGAGTGGTTTTACGCGGATCGCTGGTACAACGTGTTCAAGATTTTTGACGTGGACGACGGACGACTGAAGGGCTGGTACTGTAACATCACACGCCCCGCGACGTTCAACACTGAAGATGGGCGGCTGATCGTGCGCGCCGATGATTTGGAACTGGATATCTTCGTCTTTCCGCCGCAGATGGAGCGCGAACCGCTGCTGTTGGACGAGCGCGAGTTCAACCAGTTAGAACTGTCCGACGATGAACAGCGGATGGCATGGGCGGCGGTAGATACAATCACAGACTTGGCGGCGCGGGGCGTCGCGCCGTTCGATGCGCCAGCAAACGAACGCCCAAGCGAGTAGTTCGTCAAGAAAGTTCTTAAAGCAACCTCACCCCCCAGCCCCCTCTCCGTACCGGAGAGGGGGAGTCGTTTAGTGGGCTATCTTCCCCTCTCCAAGCAGTGGAGAGGGGTGAATAGCGAATACAGCGCCATTTTTCTCCCCCTCTCTACGAAGTGGAGAGGGGACTGGGGGGTGAGGTGGTACTTTTCAAACGGCTTCTTAGTTCGACTTTGCACATCAAGCAGCATAAGAAAGCGTAGAAATGAGCGTATCAAAAAGGGATTTGGGAATTTTAAGCATGTCGGGTTCTTCCCTCGATATTCGAAAAGTGGGATAAGCAGACCAGAGGAATTGACGCACGAAAGCCAAGGCATCAGAGAAAGTGGGGAAGGGTTTGGCATACCAAGCGGCTTGACGCGGAAGGGTGGAGGGGTGAGCAGAATAGAGGGCATGAGCCAGCAGGGTGACCCAAGAAAAGAGACCCAACAAGAGCGGGGTGGTGCGAGCAATTGCCTTATCCGACCACTGACGCTGAGTTTCGACGCCTAAATGACGACGCGCTTCTTCGAAGGTGACTTCCAACTGCCAGCGCTGGACGAACCAAGCGACAATGGACACGGGATCGGCAGTGGGGTCGGTAGACAGGAGCGCGACCGGAGCATAGTCGCCCAACGGGTCGCGGACGAGCACCCAGCGGATGGGGAGCGGGGTTTTGCCAACGTGATACCAGACGGCACACGCCGAGGCAATCTGCATGGTTCGCAGTTGTCCATCATACCAAGGCAGCGAAACCGTCGTCCATAGCGTAGGGGGGTCGTGCAAAACATGAGCCAACGTCGGCAACCGCTTGCCTTTCTTGCGCGGACGTCCTCTGCCGCTGTACGGAGGCGCGGGATCGTACAGCGCGGCATCCAAGCGTAGGCGGGTGACAAAAGTCAGAGTCAAAGACTGCATACTGCTTAGAAAATCTAGCGCCGCATAGGCACTATCCCCTACAATCACCACCGGACGGTTTGGCAACCAACGGCGTAGTACCTTCAACATCTGCACACTCCTGTCCAATACTGTTTTGGCAGTTCGTGCCCGTTGCTGGTAGTAGCGCTCGGAAGGTGCCAGTACCGTCATCACGGGCAGTGCCCAAATCCGTTGCGCCCAAGGGATCGGCGTCAACAGCATCAGGCTAATCCAGCGCAACCCGCTGACTTTGACGAAATGACTGTGACTGCTGCGCACCGGATCCCGGTAGATACCGCGAGCGGCTATTTGTCGTCCCCATCGGCGCTCAATCGTCGGATCAATCCCAAATACCAGTGGGCTGTCCGCGGGCATGAACGTTTTCAGCAGCAGCTTCAGCAGCACCTGTGCCAGCGCCAACGGCGACCACACCGCCCGGTTCAACACCTGATGATACTGCGCGAACTGCTTACTCTCGCCCAATCCCGTCACCCGCAGCGTCTCCGTCACCACCCGCTTTCCCGGTGTCAAAATCGCCCCAATGAGCAGGATTTGAGCTTTCATCCATGTTGTTACGCCATAAAAGTGTGGCGCAAATGGGTTCAGCAGGTCTATCATTATTGGCGGCAGGTTAAGCATCATCTCATCCTTTGCAAGAGGTTTGAAACAGCTTATCCTGCCTCCCTTTTTTCAGCCACTCATGTGCAAAGTCGAACTTACATTGAGGGTGGGGCATAAATCCTTGTGAGCCATTGCCGCCTCTTTATGCCCTACTCAAAATGACTTGTCAATACCAGAAGGCATAGTGTAAAACAGGCTTGAGAGGGAATTATGCCCCACCCTCACATTAGCTTGAAATTGAACGTTTTCTCCGGTTTGTCCAACAAACGTGTAGCCAGTGACAATAGGTAAATGGGTATCACCCATAGCAGCAAACCGAGCATTTAATGCTGACTGCAGCTCCAAAAATCCCAAATTCCAGAGGCATGCAAAATCTGTTGATAAACATGATAACATAGTTTCATATATATTTAATAATCGAACTGTGGTTATCCCGCCATCATTGAACTCAAGACCAACACTACCTCTGATTTGTATCGTTAACCATGTTCGCAGAACTGTTTGAAATTCGGATACCGTTGATACCACCAAACACGAACGAAAGGCTGCGTCAACTTGACCTTGATTGATGCAGGATTCCAATGCCGCTCGCGCCGCTGCAACATATAAAAAATTACGCCCTGACCAATCCGGAATAGGCGATAAATTTGGGAGCTTCGTCTGGAGAAGCGCGTTGATTTCCACAATAATTCGGCTGCGCCAATCAGCGATGAACGCTGTATATTGCGCTTGCAGCAAGGTCGCAATCGCGGTGATATCGCCCTGCGGCAGCGGCTCAACCTTTTGCCACACATCCCATTTGTCCGCGCCGCTGTCGATCACCGTCTGCTCGAAGTCGAAGCCTAACTTCGCGTTGATGCGCCCCTTGCCGTCCTCATAGACATAATCCCCGCGCTTGAGCGCCGCCAAATAATCCGCATGATGCGCGCGCGCTGCGTAGAGCGCCGTCAGTTTTGCGCTCGGCTGCGTCGCGGCGTTGGCGGAATCGAGGGCTGCGCGGTACGCGGTCAGCGCCGTGCGCGCGGCGTACAGGTGGGTGAGCGTCTCAGCGTTACGATTGGTCATGCGTGTTTAGGTCTCATTCATCTTACTGAACCCAACATACCGCAAAAAAAAACACGGAGTCAAGTGATTCTGGCGAGCGTAGGGCAGGCGTCGGGGAACGCACCGCGCCCTCGTACAGCCCATTGGCGTTCGGCGTGGACTGGGTGAGCCTCCATGTGTTGGTAGCGGCGTCGAAAGTCGGCGCAGGGTAGAGCATTGGGTTATCGGAGTCGAGCGATCCGCCTTCGATTTCAGCGATGATGGCGTTCAGCTTGGACGGGTCGTCGGCGGCATCGGTGATCAGGGTGGCGAGGGTGGACATAGGATTCTCCTTATGTAACGAAGCAATACCTTGAAATATAACTATGAGTCTGGATGTGCCATCCAGCCGATGATGTCAGCGCGTCCGCGATAGACTTCATAGATGTCACTCGTTTGCGTGTCGTAAATATAGACGCCAAGCGATTCGTCCGGGTCTTCGCCTTCGAGAACGCCTTGCAGCGCCAGATAGCGGCTGTCGCGCGACCAAGCGAAATCGGTGGAAAACCGATTGCCAACAAATGCCGTACCCTGATATTCTCGAAGTTCAAAAAACATCCCTAAACATGTAGGGATAATTTCGCCTCCATCGAGATGAAGAAGCTCAATACGGCGAAAACGGGTTTCTTCCGCTCCAGAAGAATAATCATAAGCGTAAGCCAACCAACGCTGGTCAAACGACCAACTCGTGTCGTCCAACCGTCGAAAAGCGGCTTGAGGCAAGGTCGCTACATAAGTCAGCGTGTCTGTATCGAAATCAAAAACGTAGACCTGATCGTTGCCATCTTCCTGATGATCGTAATCAATGCCGATGATTTGATGCGAACTTGAAGATGGGATGCCCGGACGAAAATTATTTACCGTTAAGGGTCGTTGAAGCGTAAAGTCGTAAAGAGCATTTTCCAAATCGTACCAATACCGTCCGTCATAGGTTGCAAAATTCAGACGTTGAAAAAAGTGGTAGAAAAACGATTCTTCCGAATCCGTGTGATTACTAAACCCTGTGGCAGGGGTGACATGGACATATTGTTGACGGAAGGGATCGATTTGAAAATAGGTGGCTTGACCTTCAAGCCCAGAGGAGATGAAGGCAAGTACTTCATTCGATAACCAAGCCAAACGACGAATTCGGGCTTGGGTTGGTGTCCCCATGTAAATCACTTCACCTTGATTATTGAAGACGACCGTCTGAAAAATATTGTCTTCAGTCACCATGTAACTTGCAACATAGTCTCCTGTTGGCGATAATGCCCCGTTGACCATTGATATTTCGTCCGGTGCAACGATGAAAGGTTCAAACGTCCCATCGACATTACCAACGAAAACAAGTTTTCCGGCTTGAGGCGAAATTTGTTCTTGGTCTAATAAGGTTGTCGAACACGTATTTCCAGCGATGAGTTCGACGTCGGTGAGCCGTCCAAATAAAGATAGAATAAGTAAACTAACCCAGCCAAAGATAATTGTGTTCATTTGAGAGCACCTCACCTTGACTGAGTAATTTTTGGCAAATCTTGAGCGAAATTAAACTGATCAATGCTCATCAAGTAAACAGACCCATTTGATCCAACATAAACGTCCACCCAACCATTTGTTGATGCCCCACCTTGACCTCGATTATTTAAAGTTGTCTGACTTTGAGACGTCAGATTTTGGTATTCAGTCCATCCGAATGTGCGTATTCCTCCAAGACCAATCGCGGTTTGAAGCCTTGAACTATATTGAGTTGTGTCGTTGGAGTCCCAATTGATGTTGACATTCACTGTTGAAAATATAGAACCTTCTTGAAGTTGAGAAACGGGTGTAAGGAGCTGTAAAAGAAATTTATGAATACAAATTAAAAAATAATTCTCGAATATTTTTAATAATATTATATCGATATAATTTAAGCGTAGCACCCTGGTTATCAAGAATATATATGATTGGATCTGCCCATAAAACGAAGGAGTTCCCCTCATTTAACCAAAATATCCGCTCGACATTCGGCACGCTGTTGAACACTGTATAGAAGTCAATATTTAGGCGTATCGCGTCTTGTTCTGGATCGTATAAAATAATTGTCGCATTTTGCTCTTCGTCGAAACGATGAAGATACACAAGGAGAATATCTTGATTGGGATGCCATCTCATCTCAACTACATAAATGCGTCGGCTGAATTCAGAAATTAAAGTTGATATATCGACACGTCGATATTCAGTCCCATCATTACGAATGATAAACATATCTTCACTTGGCGCACCATTTGATCTCCAATGCGACCAAACAAACCATGTCCCTGAGGATGACCAGCCGGGACCGACAATATATCCAGCGCCTGTTGCGTTGAGCGGATCAGGAATCTCAAACCTTACAAAAACATGGCGATCTGTACTATCCGCCCGTTCGATGATAAAAGCATTTTCATATATCGAATGATAATAAATATACGGCGTGATTTCATCGTTTTCCGACTCTAAAGAGTCATAAGTCGGAAGAAAGATTAACAAAAAAGGTAACTACTCAGCCGTCATTTGAGGGAGAAATAGGTTGTTTTCGACAAAAACCCTCAATCTTTTGAGGGAGAGCCTATTCTCATCGCAGACAAATTTGGCGTTTCAATTTGCCAAAATGAGGGGAAAAACGACCCCTGAGTAGTTA
>Ga0163147_10002435_pt1 | contig 26300 bp, 25 predicted proteins | sample OliLakLV19MP6G1_FD_148597 | JGI IMG/M metagenome (GOLD analysis project Ga0163147, IMG submission 148597) | Freshwater microbial mat bacterial communities from Lake Vanda, McMurdo Dry Valleys, Antarctica- Oligotrophic Lake LV.19.MP6.G1 | ecosystem: Environmental > Aquatic > Freshwater > Lake >...
GGATAAGGGGGCTGGGGGGATAGGGGTGCTTTAAGCTGATAATTGACTTGAAAATGCTTATCCATTGAAATTTGAAAATCATTTGAATTCAAAATAGTTGTTCCATTAGGCTTGAAAAAGGGGGATGATACCCCTATAATACGATTCTTGTAATTTGGCTCCCTAGCTCAATCGGCAGAGCAGTTGACTCTTAATCAATAGGTTGTGGGTTCGAGTCCCACGGGGGTCATATCATTTTATTTCAAAAAAACCAGCACACACGCTGGTTTTTTCTTTATCATGAGTTAACCTGCTCCCTCATCATTTCCCCAATCATAATACTGGTAAATTATCGGTTCAATATCCTTGCCATCTAGCATCGGGAATAAATAGCGCGATAGAGATGGATGATATTGCGCTACCCACAGAGCAAATTCTTTCCGTGATTCTTTTGGCGCGGTATCAAAGACCTGCCGAACATCGTTTTTTACCTGTGCAATGATTACCTGAATAGCATGAATCCAGCCCCGTGTTTCATCCAGAAATTCATCGGGGATAGTAGCGAGTATCGCCTCAATGGTGCCATTTTGCATCGCTTTTAGCACATTTTTGAATGTCAGTGATATGATGAGCTTATGCAGTTCCAGATAACGCAGACTTTTGAACTTAAATCGTTGACCATCGCTAAATTCGACCACATAGCCTTCAGTAGTTATATCCAGCATATTGGCATTTTTTATCAACAGGTCTATATCAGAGAAGGTGTGAACTTTGGGTAACGAAAAACCATATTGTTCCCCAATATGGCGCATTTGCTCCAATGGCAGATAATCGCCCGTATGCCGATTCCGTACTGCCAGCAACACAAGGTCTTCTCGTTGACCATAATTGACCACAATGCGGTTATCTGGATAGATGATTTCAAATAATAAGGTGAGTTCATCGGCTAAGTTGTGTAAATCATAATTTGCCTGTAAAAATGTCGTTGCCCATATTGCTTGGTCACTATCAAAATTACCGCGTGTGGCGATGTAATATTCGCCTTGCCAACGGTAGAGAATACCAAGACTACCATCCATTTTTTCTGTGATGGTCAAAATCGGCGCATGAGATACACGAGCAGATTCACCCCAATTGAAGAATTTATCGAAGGCACGAGCAACGATTTCACCTGTCTCATGGTTAATAATGAGACCACGACTGATGCGCTCAAAAAAATTCCACCGACCTTCATATTGTGCCATTGTATTATAATTAAAGATGAGCAAGGCATCTTTTTTGCGAACAGTTACATAACCATAGTGTCCCCAATCGCTGAAGCCTGCTTGCACCAGCCGAATAATATCCGCTATAGATTTGATATCGTCATTAATGTCACACCTCCAGTTGCCACTTGCTTAGAGGATTATTATAGTTCATAATGGGTCAAAAATCTAGGAAAGTGTGAATTATGACCCAATTACCACTCATTATGCCTGTTGGGACACAAGTTGTAACACGTATTCAAGTGACCGATGGTGCCGTCTCATTTATGGCTGGAACGGTGGGGATTATCCTCAAATCCCCAGTGGATGCGACCCATGCCTATCGCGTGCGTTTTTTGGATGGCACAGAGTTATCGCTGAAGCGTGACCAGCTTGCTGTCCGTAGTCATCATCAAAATCCCACGATGCCAGCCGATTACAACGCGCATACCGATTTGTATCAATATGTGATTTATCGGTGTGTGATTGGCTCACGCGCCTATGGACTCGATAACGAACAATCCGATACCGACCTGCGCGGGATTTATCTTCCCCCCGCTAATTTGCAGTGGTCGCTATTTGGTGTGCCAGACCAATTAGAACGGGGCGAAGAATCTTATTGGGAGATGGAAAAATTTATCACTTTGGCACTTAAAGCCAACCCCAATATTTTAGAATGTCTCTATACGCCACTGGTTGAGTATATCACGCCATTGGCACAAGAATTGCTGGATATGCGTCATATTTTTGTGACCAAACTCATTTATCAGACCTATAATGGATATGTGCTGTCGCAATTTCGCAAATTGCAAAAAGATATTGAAAATTATGGCGAAATCCGTTGGAAACATGCCATGCACCTGATTCGATTACTCCTATCTGGCATTATTGCCCTCCAAGAAGGCGCTATTCCTGTGCGTATGCCAGATAGCCATCGCCCACGCTTATTAGCCATTCGGCATGGCGAAATGGTATGGGATGACGTGAATCAATGGCGACTGACGCTACACAAGCAATTTGAGGATGTGTTTCAGAAAACATCACTCCCAGAACGCCCAAATTATGAACAGGCTAATGACTATCTCATCCGAGCGCGGAGAAGTGCTTTATGATACTACCAATGGACACCCTCAAAACAATTATTGCCCAGCAACCCTATCCATTGCTGTTTGCAACGGTGAGTGGGGCGCACTTATATGGCTTCCCCTCGCCTGATTCCGATTATGATTTGCGCGGGGTGCATATTTTGCCATTGCGCGAGATGTTGGGGTTATATCCCATCCAAGACACCATCGAATTTTCTGGCGATGTGGATAGCATTGAGCTAGACCTCGTGACGCATGATGTCTCCAAATTTTTTGAATTGTTACTCAAGCGCAATGGTTATGTGTTGGAGCAAGTGCTTTCGCCACATATTATTCATACAACCGCGCATCATGAAGAACTCAAGTCGCTCACACAGGGGTGCATCACCAAAAATCATGCCCATCATTATTTGGGATTTGCCCGCACTCAATGGGGATTATTTCTCAAAGAAAATCCGCGCCGCACCAAGCCATTGCTCTATGTGTATCGGGTGCTATTGACAGCCATTCACCTCATGCAAATAGGCGAATTAGAAGCCAATTTAATCATATTAAATGACCACTATAAACTGCCCTATATCCCCGATTTGATAGCCAAAAAAGTTTCTGGGACAGAGCATGGCGTATTAGGTGATGCAGATGTAGAATTTCATCAGCGTGAATATGACCGTTTGGTGCAATTGGTAGAAACCTATCGGGATAAAAGCCACCTACCAGAGTCACCCGCCAATAAGCCTGCCCTCAACGATTTGCTTTTGCGGATTCGTGGGGTTTTATCTGCCTAATTTTCTCATCATCAGAAAGATTCTATGGATACAATCAATTTTGGCGCGTTCATCATTTTTGTGATTGTTACCACCTTCACCCCTGGTCCCAACAATATCAGCAGTTCATCATTGGGGGTGATTTATGGCTATCGCAAAACCATCCCCTATATCTTAGGTGTTACCACAGGCTTTTTTCTGACCATGTTTGTCACGGGGTTAATTTCTCGCACTTTATACGCCATTATCCCCACTATAGAAGGGGCGATGCGCCTCGTTGGGGCAGTATATATTTTGTGGCTGGCATATAAAACGCTCAAATTGAGCTATGAATTTTCTTCAGAGAACGCACAAGCATTGGGTTATGGCAGTGGCTTATTGTTGCAACTGTTCAATATCAAAGTATGGCTGTATGGATTGGCGCTCTATAGCACCTTCCTCGCTGGTATCACGGGCAATATCGTGTTATTGCTCATCTCGGCGGTGCTTTTGGCAAGTGTCGCGTTTGTCTCTACCTCCACATGGGCGCTGTTTGGGTCTGCGACCAAACAAATCCTGCGCCGTCCTGCTTATCAGAGGACGGTCAATGTGATATTGGCGTTGCTCCTCGTGTATAACGCGATAGACCTATCGGGTATTTTTCACCAAGCCACATAACATTTTTTAGCGTGGCAAATTGGGCAGGCGCATATTGAGTTCTGGAATATTGACCCGTGCATCGCGCATCCGTTGGTCATAGATAAAATCGTTGATGGGGGTGATATTCCATTGGTTGCCGTGTTTTTCGTTCAATGCCACCGCAATATCATAAAATGTCCAACGGGTGTTTGAATTGACCAAATATACCGTTGGCGATTTATCTACAAGGCTGGCTAAGGCGCTGGCGGTATCGGGGATGAATGAGCAAGCAGGCAACCATCGCCGACTCGCCCGCACTTCACCATGCTCTAGCATCTGCTTCTCAAAAAAATCAATCATGTTATTAGACCCCGCTTTTTCCCCAATCTGCCACCCTAACCGCGCCACAACCGCGTCGGGATTTTGCGAGAAGGTGCGTTCTTCTGCCTGTAATTTATCGTAGCCATAACCTGTTTTGGCATCTGGTGTAGATTCTGGCGTAAATGGACCCACTGCGTCATTGGTATAGACCATCACGGTGCTACTATAGACAAATTTGATTTTCTGTTGCCGAGAAATCCATGCCAATTCGCTCGTCCAATGATAATTCACCAGCCAATTTTCATTATCTTTGCCAGTCAGCTGTGACGGAATAGCGAGATGAAATATCACATCGGGCGTGGTCTGACGGACAAAATCTTCCATCTGGGCATAATCATCAATGGGGACTCGTGACCTATCCCACGGGATAACGACATCATCCCGCGCTTCTAAATACTGACGTAAGCCCTTGCCGAGTGTGCCATTTGCACCTGTGATAATGGCTTTCATAGACATTTTACCTCTGTATCTAAATGGTTATTGTGCTTGTGGTTAATTACTGATAATTTTAGCTTGATAGACACACAATTGCTATGCAATCAATTGGAGGAATTTGGATGTATATACCTGCAATCAATGTGATGGATGACCCCGCCGAGATTCTCGCGTTTATGCGAGGCAATAATTTTGCTACGGTGGTATCGGTGCAAGATGGCGTGCCTATCGCCACGCATATCCCCATCACCATTACGGTCAAAGGCGAAATAATGACCCTACGCGCCCATTTTGCCAAAGCCAATCCACAATGGAAAACACTGGCAGATGGCGAAACATTGATTATTTTTACAGGGGCGCACGCTTACATATCGCCCACACATTACGATAAAATCGAAAGTGTCCCCACATGGAATTATATGGCGGTTCATGCCTATGGCAACGCGCAAGTGGTGCATTATGAAGATAACCCACAGGCGATGCTGGCGCTCATGGATGAATTGATGCTCGCCCACGAAGCCAGTTATATGACCCAATGGCAGGGGCTAACCGATAAATTCAAAGACGGCATGATGCGCGGTATAGTGGGTTTTGAGATGCCCATCTCGCGGGTAGATGCCAAAGCCAAACTCAGCCAAAATAAAAATGTGGGTGAGCAAGAACGCATTATCCACACCATGCTCACGCACCCCGATGGCGATGCTGTTGCCATTGGTGAAGCGATGCAAAAACGCTTAGACCATCAGGAATGAGGCTTGTTTGCCCGTCGTTTTAGGGAATAAATCGGCGGGCATTGAAATTGATAAGCCTGTGTTGCTTATAGATGACTGCGCCAATTATTATAATCAGCATTGAATTGTGCATCGGTATTGAACCAACCTGATGGTGCATTCACTGGAATCGCTGGTGTATGTATCATGACCGTGTAGCTTGATGTCTGTTGCGGGTCAAGAATCCCGCGATTCACAGCACCTTCTTCGTGAATTAGGAATAACGGAATACGATAGGCGAGTGCTAATGCTCCTTCAATATGGTTGTATTCTGCGACATGACCGCCTTGATGCCGTATCAAGCCCAGAACCGCTACCCCATCACAGCCTTGCATGAAATTTTGTAACACATCCAACGACCATGCACTTGGGGGAGCGACTGCGCCTTCTTCTCCAAAAATATGTGGGGTAATGCCATCTTGCGATAGTTTGTACAAAAACTCAGCTTTAAGCCTGCTTTGATAAGTATTACAATTATGTTTGAGAGGGACACTGATTAAAATATTTTTGCTCATTAAAAAAATCCTCTTTATTTTCAAAAACCCTATGTGAATTTAATCATATCATATCATATCAATTATTGCTCACGCCCTGTTTTTGCCGATGCGGGGTGCATTCAATTTGGAAGCGGATAATTTGTTTTACGATTTATCGTCCAGATACGTGATTCATATCCCCCGATTATCCATCAGAATCATTATTAGGTGACTCGTTCACAAGACCCGAACATGACATTTTTGCCTAAATGAGATGAGCCTCATCACTAGGCAATTGTTACCGATGGATATATGCTAAAATGGTGATAAAGTTTTGAATATTGCTTTTTAAGGATAAAAATCTCATGGCATATACCAAGCAAGAGGCGCTCGATTATCATCGTAAAGGTCGCCCTGGAAAAATAGAAGTTACCCCCACCAAACCCCTCACCACCCAACATCATCTCACACTCGCATATTCACCAGGGGTCGCAGAAGCCTGCTGGGAAATTGACCGCAATCCCCTATCAGTTTATGAACTCACCGCCAAAGGCAATTTAGTCGCGGTTGTTTCTAATGGTACTGCCATTTTGGGCATTGGCGATTTGGGACCAGAGGCATCCAAACCTGTGATGGAAGGTAAGGGTGTGCTGTTCAAACGATTTGCCGATGTGGATGTATTCGACATCGAAATTAAAGCCAGAACTGCTGAGGAAATTATTGCCTTTTGTAAAGCACTCGAACCCACTGTCGGTGGGATTAATCTGGAAGATATTGCCGCACCCATCTGCTTTGAGGTGGAAGAACGGCTCAAGGCAGAGATGGATATTCCTGTTTTTCATGATGACCAACATGGTACAGCGATTATTTCTGGTGCGGCACTGATGAATGCTTGTGAAGTAACTGGTAAAAAGGTTAGCGATCTAAAAGTAGTCGTCACTGGTGCTGGTGCAAGTGCCATCGCCTGCGCGAAGTTTTATGTGGTATTGGGTGTGAAACGCGAAAATATCGTCATGTTCGATTCCAAAGGCATCATTTGGCAAGGGCGTGATGGTGTGAATAAATACAAAGCCGAATTTGCCACCAAGCGCGAAATCCGCACGATGGAAGAGGCGCTGGTCGGGGCGGATGTGGTACTGGGATTATCAGTTGCGGGGGCAGTTCATCCCGAATGGATAAAAGGTATGGCAGAAAATCCCCTCATTTTTGCGATGGCAAATCCAGACCCAGAAATCAAGCCAGAAGATGCGATGGCTGTGCGCCCAGATGCCATTGTCGGCACAGGACGCAGTGACTATCCTAACCAAATCAATAACGTGCTGGGCTTCCCATTCATCTTTCGGGGCGCGTTGGATGTGTATGCTAAGAGTATCAACGAAGAGATGAAAATGGCGGCGGCAAAAGCATTGGCGGCATTGGCACATGAGCCGATTCCAGAGAGTGTCTTACGTGCCTACGGGCTAGAAAGCCTCGAATTTGGTCGCCAATATCTCATTCCTATGCCATTAGACCCGCGTGTATTGCTTTGGGTTGCGCCAGCGATTGCAGAAGCGGCGATGAAAAGCGGTGTGGCACGGCGCGAGATTGACCTCAATAAATATCGTGAAATGCTCATCGCACGGCAAGGACACGGGCGCACCGTCCGCAACAGCATCATTCATCATGCCAAAATGGGGCGAAAAATCCGTGTGGTGTATCCAGAAGGGCAAAATACCAAAATCATCAGCGCCGCTTATCAGGTGCAACAAGAAGGTATCGCAGAACCGATTTTATTGGGTTTTCCCGATGTAGTGAATAAAATGATTGCCGATTTGGGCTTGGATTTTCACCCCACCATTATCACCCCATTGCAAGATGAGGTGCATCACGAAAAATTCACCCAAGCTTATTACGAAATGCGCCAACGCAAGGGTGTGAACCTCAATTTGGCGCGGAATCTCATCCGTAGCCGTACCCATTTTGGGTTGATGATGGTCAATATGGGCGAAGCAGACGCATTGGTGGCGGGTGTCGAACACAGCTATCAAGAAATTATCCGCCCCGCGTTGCAAATTTTCCATACCGCATCGCATGTGAAGCATGTGTGTGGTGTGTATTTGATGATTGTCAAAGACCGTGTGTATCTGTTCTCCGATACAACTGTCAATATTGAGCCAGACGCGACCACATTGGCAGAAATCGCTATTTTATCAGCAGATTTTGCCAAATCGCTAGAAATTGACCCGCGTGTGGCGATGTTGTCGTTCTCCAATTTTGGCGATACCCGTCATCCATCGTCTGATAAAGTGGCGGCGGCAGTCGAGATTATCCGCAAAACACGCCCCGATATTGCCGTAGACGGTGAAATGCAAGCCGATACTGCGGTGGTGGCAGATATTGTGGAGCAACGTTATGCGTTTAGCGCTGTGAAAGATGCCAATGTGCTGGTATTTCCAGATTTAAACTCTGCCAATATTTCCTACAAATTGCTCTCACGACTAAGCAATGCCGAAGCAATTGGTCCCGTGTTATTAGGACTCGGAGCGCCTGTCCATGTGTTGCAGATGGGTGCAGAGGTAGATGATATTGTGGCGATGACGGCGGTGGCAGTCATGGATGCCCAACGGCGGGGATAGTTTTTTATTAGGGATGTAAGGGACGATTAGGCGATAGCCGTATGTCGTCCCCATATCTTATATTCATTACAGTGTGTGCAGTTTGAGTTTGATACCCACCCACACACCGATAAATGTCGCTATGGCAAAGACCCATCCCGATATGGCAAATGCCGATATCCCCGATAGCAATGTCCCCACCGTACAACCCAACGCCAGCATAGACCCCCATCCCATTAATATCCCACCCAATAACGCGGTGGTGCTGTTGCGGACGGTCAGCGTGGATAGCTTAAATTTGTTGCCCATGAGTGCCACCGCAAATGAGCCGAATACCAGCCCAATCACCAGCCATCCGTTTTCGGTGATGGTGTTGGCGATGAGTGCCGCGCATCCCCGAAAGGTGTCTAGCCCAATGAGCCTATCGCCCAAATAGCCACCATTTTGCAAGGTGGTGCGGGCGATGGTGGAGATTTGCGAGGTCACACCCAACGGATTCACCCGAAAATAGGCGAATGTGCCAATCATACCGACCAGCGCCCCTGTGAATAACGGATTCCAGCGTTGGACGAATACCGTTTCGTAGAGGCTTTTGACAGTAATTTTTCCCGATTCACGGGCGGGTAGGCTAGGCAAAAAGCGCAGGAGGAAAATCGCTATGACCGATAGCACCACCAGATGCACGGTCAATGCCCCGCCATAGCCTATTGTTTCTGGCAACCACGCGACAGGCGCAGGGCGGATGGCTTCTAAATACATACTTTGCCATGTGAAAAATCCCACGCCAAAGCCGATGAGTGTGCCAAAAAGGGCGATTGGCGCACGCAGATAGCCTTCTCCCAAGCGATATAAGTGTCCACTCACACACGCACCAGAGAGTGCCATGCCAATCCCAAACGCGCCACCTGCGGCGAGCAATACCCAGCTCACTGGTCCGATATGGGCGGTGAGCGATGCTGTCCCGCGTGACGGGTTGGGTAATTGTGCGCCAAAGACAATCGCATAGCCGATACCACCGACTGCCAACGCGGTGACGATGGAGAATAACCCGCCACTATTGCCATGTTCGATAAAATCGCGGAGGATGCAAAAAAAGCAAAATCGCCCGCGTATCATAGCGATACCGAGCGCCACACCTATCAGCAACGAAAAAGAGTCACGCATCCCCTGACGTTGGGCATCGGGGGTATAGAGCAGATGCGTGGCGATGATAAGTCCTATAACGACCAAAAGAGCAATCCCAACTCGGATTGCCCCATTGCGTGATATTTCAAATGGGATGGGGGCGCGCCCATCAAGCGAGCCACCCCCAACGGTTGTTTCCGTCATGAATTAGCGTCCACCCCAAATTGTGCCTGCGGGGTTTTCGATGGGGACACCAACGGCGTTGCCATATTCTGTCCAAGAACCATCATAGAGAGACACATCATAGCCCAATAATTTGGTCAACACAAACCAAGTGAGGGCGGCACGTTCACCAATGCGGCAATAGGTGATGATGGGTTGGCTACCATCAATGCCCAAGCCTGCATACAAGGCACGGAGTTCTTCAACTGATTTGAATGTGCCATCGGCGTTCACATTTTGACCCCAGGGGACATTCACGGCACCAGGGATATGACCAGCACGCACAGACAATTCTTGCACACCTTCTGGGGCAAAAATTTCGCCGTTATATTCGGCAACCGAGCGAATATCCACGAGGGAGGCGGCGGTTTCGCCTTCAACCACGCTCAACACATCCCACAAACGCGCACGCAGGTCGAGGTTTGGTTCTGCCACAACAAAATTGCCAGCATCAAAAATTTCTGCATTCACAGACAAAGCGCGTCCATCGGCTTCCCATTTCACGCGCCCACCATCGAGCAAACGCACATCGGTTGCGCCATAGATGTCAAAAATCCATGCGCCCCATGCCGCAAACCAGTTATTGAAATCGCCATAGAGGATGATGGTGGTGTCTTGGTTGATGCCTGCGGCTTGTACCAATTCTTGAAAACGTTCCGCAGAGACAATATCACGTTGGAGTGTATCTACAAAGTCGGTGTGCCACACAAAGTTGACTGCACCAGGGATGTGACCGCGTTCATATACGCCAGAATCTACACTCACTTCGATGATGCGAACATTGGGGTTGGTCAGGTTTTCTTCGACCCAATCGGCAGTTACGAGGACTTCTGCCGAAATTTCTTCTTGGGCGACCACACCGATGATGGACACCAGCGCCAATAACCCGATAATCAGTATTGCCAAAACAAATTTACGAATGTTCATGTGTTTTTTCTCCTCCAAGAGAATGGTTAAATACCTAAAAAATGATTTGTAGACTTGCCACTCCACAAAAGAACAAAAACACCTCATCATCACGGAGGCATTTGAGTGGTCATGCAAAAACGCCTCAGCGTGTGCTGAGGCGTGTGTTCTACGGGTTTAGATAGTCGGCATTCGCCAACCAACACCTAGCCTCAGCGTTATGGGGTCTCCATACACTTACACATGCAACACATGGGGGTAAAACAGGCTAGATGGTTCATAGGGGTGATTTTCCTATCAGAATTAATCCGATTAAGTAAGTCATGATTGAATATTAACTGAGTCTATCGGATTTGTCAAGTATGCTTATTCCCAATTTTTGCTATTGGGATAAATTGGGCTACGAGAAAATATGCGCCCGCCAACGTACTTTTGCTTCTTCTAGGCGTTCTGGAATCACCTCCACGCCAATACCCAAGCCCGGTGGTACAGCCAACGTGCTATTTTCGGGGTTGAGGATGAACGGTGGCTCGGTAATATCGGGGTCAAAATAACGGTTGGTGGCAGAAATATCACACGGCAATGTCACCGCAGGCAACGATGCCAACGCCACATTTTGCGCCCGTCCGATGCCTGTTTCTAACATGCCACCAATCCACAGGGGCAAATTATTTTCTGCACACATCTGGTACATCATCAGGCTTTGGGTGAATCCGCCCACACGGGCAGGTTTGAGGTTAAGAATATCAATCGCCCCTAATGTGAGCGCTACACGCAAATCGTGTGCCGATTTCATGCTCTCATCCAAGCAAATCGGCGTTTTCACGTATGCCTGTAATTGGCTATGCTCAAAAATATCATCATCTGCGAGGGGTTGCTCTATCATCAACAGATGAAACGCATCCAGTTGCGCCAGATGGTCGGCATCTGCGAGGGTATAATCGCTATTGGCATCCAACATCAGGGAAATATCGGGCATGGCATCACGGATGCCGCGTGCGAGTTCTATATCCCAGCCACGTTTGATTTTTAGTTTAATCCGCCGATAGCCCTCATCATACCGTTTTTGGATGATGGCGATGGTCGCCTCTAGCGATGGTTGAATACCAATGCTCACACCGACCACCGCGACACCTCGTGAGGCGTGACCATCGGGCAGGCTGGCGGTGAACAAACTCGCCAATGACATGCCGTTGGATTTTGCAAAAGCATCCCACACGGCAGATTCTATCCCTGCTTTGGTGTGATGGTGTCCGCGCACAGGCTTAAACAGGTGCAATATAGCCGATGGATGGCTGATGGTCTGATTGATTAGCAAGGGGAGCAAAAATTCACTGGCGATATGTTCGGCGGTGGTCATGGTCTCTGACCCATAGCCCGGACGCACATCGGCAACAATTTCGCCCCAACCAATCACACCATCGGCGGTGTGTAATTCCACAATAATCGCAGATTTAAATTCTTCTACGCCAAAACTGGTGCGTAAGACCTCTACAAATGGGAGTGCGATGGGGTGTAGGGTGATATGGGTGATGGTTATGGGGTGCATGTGGGTATCCTCTATAAAATTAGGCGCTCATCACACCACACACGGGCGCATCCCACGCCAGCGCGGTATGTTGTGCTACCCATGCCTGAATATTCTGATAAATATCTTCTGGGAATGGCGCGGTTTTGCGTTGGGTGAGGTCTGCAAACGAATTGACACACTCAATGGTCGCCGCCAATTTGCCCCGCGTTTCGTTGACCATGAACATGATATAGTGAGTGCGCTTGGGGGAGCATCCAACAAAACGCAAATAGACGGTCACCGTATCGCCAATGAGGACTTCGTTGAGATAATGCAGATGATGTTCGAGGTCAAATCCGCCTGTGCCATGTTGTTGATGATACTCTATGGATAACCCGACTGTGCTGATATAGGTATAGCCCGCATCATCGAACACACTCATATAATGACGCACATTCATGTGACCATTTTCATCCTCATAGGCTTTGGGGATGATTTGGGTGTGCATGACGGGCAGGGCGCGAATGGCTTCTATGGGTATATTTGGAAAACGCATGGTTCTATCCTTATTGGGGTAATATTTATCAGCCAAAAATGTAATTGATGGGCAGTGAAAAATTGGGCAATAGGGTGGGTGCAGTGAGTGTATCGGCTTCATTCAAAATAATTTCTTCTTGGGCGCTGTGATGATGACCAGTCGTTTTTCTGGGTGAATAATCCAGACCACTTGTGAACCATGCTCCAAATAATAATCGGCTTTTTGGCGCATCACCCGCAAATTATCATCGGGTGATTTAATTTCCACGACCAAATCGGGCATATATGGGGTTGCGCCACGCTCAATAATCGGTTCATCAGTATCAAGGTAATAAGCGACATCAGGTTGTAAGGCATTATGGGCATCATTGGGCATTTTGTGACGGATTTCTGTCCCTACCCGCCCCCCGTATGTTTCGGCATAGGTCAATAGACGTGAGGCAATCTTGACGGCAATCATGCCATGTCGCTGTGTGGGCATTTTTTCGATAACCTCCCCATGAAATAATTCCAATAAGCGGTCATGGTTGGCAGGCATAGCCAGATAGCGGTCAAATTCTGGATAGGTCATGAAGATGATTTGTGGATTGGCAGACATGAGGCACCTTTTTTTAGCTATTATACCGTTATGCAGGCATATAGGGCAATATTACCGTAAAGGTAGACCCCACCCCTTCTTGGGTGATAAATTCAATTTTTCCTTTGTGCATGGTCACACATTCTTCGGCAATGGTCAGACCCAATCCCCCCCCATGATGTGTTGGCGACACATTTCTAGCACGAAAAAGGGGCTTAAAGATGTTTGGTTGGTCATCCACAGGAATCCCGATGCCCTCATCGGTGACCAAAAACAGGATGTGTTCACCCGATTGATAAAACCGACATATAATGGTGCTATTGCGTGGCGAATAGTGAGTGGCATTGCTCAATAACGCGGGAATGACATATTTGAGCAAGCGGGTATCGAGCAAAACAGGAATTTTTGGGATGGTATCCTCAATGATTACACGATGATTTACCCCTTTTCCCTTGCGAAAACGGTCTATAAGTTCGCCAAAATAAATATCGGCATCTTCTGGTTCTGGGTTAAATCCCATCTCATGTAGTTCGTTATTCATGATGAGGCTCATATCATCCAAGGTGGTGCGAAGATGAATCACCTGATTTTGGATAATCTTCAGACGGTTAATTTTTTCGTCTTCGGTCATTTTTTTACTGTAGCGTTCTACCATCTCGCTGGCGAGCAATATGGTTGCTAAGGGATTGCGAAATTCGTGCATGACCGAATTGATAAAATAGGCTCTGGTGGCATTAATTTCTTTTTCTTGTTCCAATTGTCGTCCGAGTTTTTCGTTTTCTTGTTGAATACGCTCCGAATCATACAGTGAGGTCACATCCTGAAATGTGCCATAGCGTGTATACCCATTGGGATTCATGACCATCTGGCTGGTCACACGTAACCGCAGAATCTGCCCATCTTGGCGCACATACCGATACTCATTCGATGAAAATATACTGTTTTCTAGTCTGCTTTGATTGGCATAAAAACGCGCTTTGTCATCTGGATGAATGAGTTTTTCAAACCAATATTGGGCATCTTGTGATGATGCCATGTTATACCCAAATAATTTATTCACATTGCCAGAGACAAAACGCAGGGTGCTTTTGCCATCGGATTGTCCCTCGATGACATAGGCATATTGCCCCACATTGACCATAATCGTCTCTAGTAACATAGTCTGTTGGCGGATTTCACGGTTGAGTGTGTTCTCATAACGCAAAACATCCATGACAAATTTTGAGAGGAGTGTTTCATTGGGTGGATTGAGGGTAAATGTCTGCCGTGACTGTTGCAACGCGAGGAGACGCTCTGGGCGATAGTGGGCGATGACACGCTCTAAAATATTGAGTGTGTGATTAATTTTTTCCTCATCAAATGTCCAGATGGTATCAAACTCGCGGTCCCTATCTTCTAATGCACCTGTTAGGGTGTCTTGACCACACAGCAACACCGAAAATTGGTCAGATAGGATGAGCAAAAACCACTCTTGGCGCAATGGGTCGCCATCGGCTAATTCAATATGAAGCTGATTGGCTTCGCTTTCTGGGGGAAACGGTTTGCCCGCAAAGATACAAATCTGCATGGCGACTTCTGCCAATTCCTGATAGCGTGCCGTCTCTTCATTCCAATGCGATGATTCCTGAAACCCTGTGAATAACATTGCAGGGATTTTATTTTTGAGGATGGTATCTTCTAGGGTGTGGGACAGGTGAATGAGGGTGTTTTTGGTGCATCGTACCAACGCCACATCTGGAATTTCTTGGCGAATGAGTTCAAAGAGTGAATGTTCTAGCGGAGACGAAGTTTTTTTTGTCATCATTAACCAAATACTCCAACAAGAGATGATAACGCTTTTCTTATTAACCTTACTTTCATTATAACGCCATATCATGCTTGTGCTAGTAGCCAAATTGGGTTTATTATCTAATTATAATGATTATACCCTATAATGGTAAAAATCTGTTTTGGATAAGAAGAGGTACAATTATGGACAAGCGGATGGTCGAGTTTGTACGCGCATTACGGGCGGCTGGTGTGCGAATTTCGTTGGCAGAAAGCCAAGATGCCGTATATGGGGTAGATGAGGTAGGTGTAGACAACCAAAATCATTTTAAGTCTACGCTCAAAAGTACCTTGGTCAAAGAATCGCATGACCACCAAGTATTCGATTATTTTTATCCCCTCTTTTTTGCGTCAAATGTGCCACCACTCCAAAATATTCCAGACAATTTGACCCCAGAAGAACAAGAGATGCTCCAACAGGCATTACGGTCTCTGGTCGGATTAGACCAAGCCCTACAAGATTTGCTCCGCCAATTATTAGAGGGGCAAGCCTTTGACCAAGACCAACTCGACCAGATGGGTGAAGATGCGGGGCTAGACCAAGCCAGTGAGATGTATCAACGTCCGTGGTTTGAGCGTCGCATGAACCAACAAGCCCAAATGGAGCGTCTGCGCCAGATGTTGGAACAACTATTGGAGCAATTGCAGGCGATGGGCATGAGCCAAGAAAAATTAGACGAATTGCGCGAGATGATGCAAGAGAACATGCAAGGATTCTCTGAGCAATTATCCAATTTTGTCGGGAGTTCTGTGGCGCAACAAATGGCACAGCAAGAGCCAGAGGCAAAACCAGATATATCCGATATTCCCTTCTCGCGCCTGAGTCAAGCTGATATTGACCAAATCCGTGACGAAATTCGGCGGTTGGCGGCACGTCTGCGGAGTAGGGCATCCTTGCGTCAAAAACGTGCCAAAACAGGCACGCCAGACCCACGGCGTACCATCCGCGCTAATTTGCGTTATGGTGGCACGCCGATTGAACTCAAAACACGCACCCGTCACAAAAAACCGGCGTTGGTTGTTATTTGCGATATTAGCACCTCTGTGCGCTATTGCACCGAGTTTTTGCTCACCCTCATCTATGAACTCCAAGACCAAGTGGCACGCACCAATAGCTTTGTATTCATCAGCGATTTGGTGGATATTAGCATGGAATTTACCGAGCATGAACCACGTGAGGCGGTCAAAAAGGTGATGAATAACAATCGTCCTGGATACTATAACACCGATTTGGGCAATAGCCTAAATACCTTTAAGCGTGACCACATGAGACTGATTACTAGTCGTACCACGGTGATTATTTTGGGCGATGGACGGAATAATTATAGTAATCCGCGCCTCGAAATTGCCCAAGATATGCAACGCAAAGCCCGCCGATTGATTTGGTTTTGTCCAGAACCCCGTAGCCAATGGGGGACAGGCGATAGCGACATGCACCTTTATGCCGCCCAATCGGATGGTGTGCATTATGTGAATACGCTCAACGATTTAGCCAATGCGGTGGATTCTATTTTGGCAGATGGATAAATTTTTTAGGGCGGATTATTATCCGCCCTAATATACCCCTATAACCCTGTTGCACCCACATCACCGCTATTGATACGGCGTAATTCGGCGGTGGTGGTGGCGTCTACGGGCGGAATGGTTTTTTTGAACCCCTCACCATACGCTACATGACCTTGTGCAATGACTAAGAATGCCTCTGGGTCTACCGAATGAACCAGTTTCCGAAACGCATCTATCTGAAAACGTGATACCGTGACATATAAAATATGCCGTTGCCTGCCCGTATACATGCCTGTCGCAGACCACGATGTGACCCCGCGCCGTAGCTGATGTAACACCACCTGCGATACTTCTTTTGGATAATCGGTGATGACCACCGCCACCCGAATCACACTGGGACCTTCTAGGACGTAATCGGTGACAGCACCCTCTACCCCGATGGCAACCATCGCAAATAATGCGCCTTCCCATCCCAAGACCGCGCCGATGAGCAAAATCACCGCGACATTGGCATAGAGATAGGTGCTACTGAGCGGAAATCCATATTTTTCTTGCAACACCCGCCCCAATGTAGATACCCCACCCGTTGTACCGCCTGCACGGATGACCATCGCCCCGCCAACACCGCCCAAAATACCGCCAAAAATGGCATTGAGCAATATCTCATCGCTGACTCCTGCGGGAGGAAAAAATTGGGTGAGACCATCTAGCGATACCGAGAAAATAACGATGAATATACCCGCCCATGCTACCACACGCCATCCGCCCAACATCCGCGCCGCCCAAACCATAATGGGGATGTTGAGGATGAAGTTCATCAACCCGATGGGCAATCCAACGGTGATATTCAAAATGACGGCGACACCTGTCACCCCTGTGGGGGCAATATCAAACGGGGTCATGAATATCATCACCCCAATCGCAGAAATAAGCGACCCTGCTACCATGAGAACCCAACGCATAATCAACGCAAATGACTGCGACTTTGGCATATATACTATTCCTTATTTATCCCTTGTATTGAATAGGACGGCATATAAGGCTTGTCCGTAGTTAAAAAGGCAAAATAGGATAAAAATAGCGTGTATGTTACCTGCCGACGGGCGGTGAACCACCCGTCTGACCCTCTGAAACCCCGTGAACGGGGTTGTTTTGCCTATTTTCATCACAAAAAATGGGTATGGCGTAGGGGCTTGCCATGGCAAGCCCGATTTTTACGGTTGGTTGCGGGGGTTTGCCATGGCAAACCCCTACATCATGCCTATCTGACCCTAAAAATCGGCAGACCAACCCCATCTATGAGGTTTTGGTCATATACGCAGGTGGTTCACCGCCTGCCAAATCTACGCAAAATCATCAAAACAACTACGGACAAGCCTTATATGCCGTCCCTGCATCCCGAAATTATTTTTTGGGACACAATAAAATTGCTCCCTGTGATATACACGCATTAGCGTAGCCGAAATTTCCCCGCCTGTAAATAATAATCTGATGCCATTCGCTTGCCACACACGCCTATTGTGCGTTATGATTGCATCATGCACAATCAAATGGATATTTGATTAACCATCGTTTACTGAATAAATTTTTATGAGGGATATAGACTTATGAGCAACAACGATATTGTGATTGTATCGGCAACACGCAGTGGTTTGGGCAAGCGCAATGGCTGGTTTAGAGAGACACACCCCGTCCGTTTGGGGTCAGATGTGTTATGTGAAGTTTTGGCACGCGCCAATCTCGACCCCGCTTTGGTCGAACACGTCATTTGGGGATGTGTCTCACAAATTGGCGAACAGACCTTCAATATCGCCCGTAATGTGGTGCTAGATGCGGGATTGCCCATCGAAACACCCGCTACCAGCATAGATTTTCAATGTGGCAGTAGCCAACAAGCCATACACCTCGCGGCGGGGATGATTGCCACAGGGCAAGTCGAAATCGCGGTGGCGGGTGGTGTGGAAAATATGAGTCGTGTGCCAATGGGCAGTAGCTTAGGCATGGATGGTTCACAACCCTTCACTGACCGCATCATGGAACAACACAATATCATCCCACAAGGCATGTCTGCCGACGAAATTGCCCAAAAATGGGGTATTACCCGCGCTGATGTTGACCAAATCGGCTACGAAAGCCACATGCGTGCCACCAATGCCACCCAAAAAGGGTGGTTAACAGGCGAAATCACCCCTCTATCGGGTGTGGATGAGGCGGGAAATGCGGTGATGGTCACACAAGACCAAGGATTTAGACCTTCTGCCAATGTAGAAAAAATGGTGACACTCCAGCCCGCTTTTACGCCTACTGGTGTGACTACCGCCGGCAATAGTAGCCAAATTAGCGATGGGGCGGCGGCAGTCTTGTTGATGACCCGCGCCAAAGCCGAGTCGTTAGGATTAAAACCCCGCGCACGCATCGTCTCGATGGTGACAGTCGGCAGTGACCCACACCTCATGTTGACGGGTCCAATTGGTGCGACCCACAAGGCATTGAAACACGCCAATTTATCCTTTGACCAAATTGACCTGTTTGAGGTGAATGAGGCGTTTGCGGCGGTGGTTGCCATGTGGCGCAACGAATTTAATGCCAATATGGATAAGGTAAATGTGCATGGTGGGGCGATTGCCATTGGGCATCCATTGGGGGGGAGTGGCGCACGCCTGATGACCACCCTCATTCATGCCCTAGAAACACACGACAAGCGATATGGTTTGCAAACCATGTGCTGTGGCGGTGGTATGGGTACTGGCACGATTATTGAGCGTCTATCGTAGGATATATTTTGGGTGGTGGACATATTCTAGTTGTCCGCCACCGTTTTAATACACAAATTCCATTTCGTTGGTGGGAATAAATCCGAGTGCCTCATAAATCGGCTTGCCAAAAATACTGGCATGAAGGCGCACACGGGGGTAACCACAGGCTTTGCAATAGTCTAGCATTATCTCCACCAACTGACGGGCAATGCCCTGCTTACGATGACTCGGCTCGGTATAAACATTACACACATACGGACGCACAAAGGTTATGCCATCTGGCGCGGGAATCCAGTCCATTATCCAAAGCCCAAGCCCTGCCACCACCGTTTCGCCATCACAAGCGACCCACGCGATATATTCTTGTGATATAAGGCGTGGGCGCAACCATTTCTCAAAATGAATATCCATTTGTGTGAGGCTTTCGGGTGTGCCAAAGCCCATTTCTACAAACATTTCGTGACGCTGTTGAATAATCGCGGTCATATCGTCACTGGTGGCACGGCGAATCGTTATTTCTGTCATACTATCTTATCCCCCGATATACGAGAACAATATCTCGGTGATGGGTAACGGAAAATCTATTCCCCGATACACATACCCGCTAGAGGTCGAAATCCGTATCACCAAATTGATGGCGGTGGCGGTGGGCGAAATTTGTACCACCTGATAAAAACTGGTCGCAGGGGCTAATTCCCATTCCGCTTTGCCATCTACCACAAATTCCACCAGATTATCGGGGGCATTGAGTACCTCCCATTGCAAGAAAATAGTGTTTTCTTGCCCTTCAACCGCGCCGACCGCGACATAGACCAATTCTGGCTCGCCTCGTGTGTTATAACTAGGTTCTTGGGTCACGGTGGCGATTGCGCCGCCAGGGGTCATCATGACATTGGGCGTAAGGCTTGCCATAGGGACAAGCACGACTGCCACATTATCCCCCAAAGTCACATTGTTATCTGCCCACACAATTTGTCCCGTACTTACCCCATAGCGTGAGACGGAGAGGTAACTGTTATCGGCAGGTAGACCGATAAAAATTTGATTATCGGCATGTATTTTTAGCCCGTTCACCAAGAAATTGGCAACTTGCCCTTCTGGGACATTGATGAGTACCCCTGGTGGCATCCCCGAACAGGCGGTTTCGTGGGTGGCGTGGATATTAAAGGCTTGCATGGGCGCACCATATCCCTCTGGGATTTCGTTGATAGGGGGAATCGTGAGTTCTACCCCGCCATATAACACAATTTGTACTTGCTCATCGCTCTCGGCGGGTAAATCGGCATGAACAGAAAAAACGGCTATGCCCCACATGCCACTATTAGGCGCAAGTGGTGAGGCTGTTAGGGTATCAAATTCGCCAATTGGCAAGGTGTCGCCCAATTGCCCAAAACTGAGTGCGCTATCATTCAGATAGGCTTCCACCGATTGATTGGCAATACAAACAGACTCATCTGCCATATTGTCGCAGATGTCTGATACGGTTTGTTGGATTTCCATAAAAGTGGCGCAAAAATCTTGTGAGGTATCTTCTTGTGCCAAAGTTGGCAAAATCCCAATGAAAAACATCACCGATAAACTAATGAAGCCATAATGGAATTTGCGAAAGTGTGTATATAACGTAGCCATTTTATTCCTCAAACAGACTAATAACTGATTACTAGCGTATCATGGGGCGGGTATTGCTTCAATAAAAAAGTAAAAATTTGTTATAAGGCGTGCCATATTTATGCTATGATTGCATGAGTGACTTCTCTAATACAAGGGGATAAAATGCCTAAACAATACTTATACCTAACCCTATGGACTTTTTTGATAGTGATGATGTTCTCACCCGTTAGCGCACAAGAGTTACAAGTCATCATCCATATACCCAGTGATGAGAATTTCCCCAATCCAGAAAGAGGATTTTATCATCAAGATGCGCCTATGTGGTTAGAAACGGAACTAGAGCCACAATATACCGAAGATTTACGCCCCTTGCGTGATGATGGTGTGAGCATGGTGCGGTTTTATTTTCTGATAGATGAATTCACTGATGCACCGATTTCTGATGAGGCACTTGCCTATATCCAAGCCCAATTTGAGGTGGTGCGCGGGGCGAGATTGAAGATGATTCCGCGCTTTGCCTACAATTTCCCACAAGGCGACGAATATCCTTATCAACACCCAGATGCGCCCCTGGACATTGTGCTAGCGCATATCGCCCAATTAACCCCCATTTTGCAAAATAATGCTGATGTGATTGCTTTCATGGAAATTGGCTTTGTCGGCGCATGGGGAGAATGGCATAGCTCTACCAACCATTTAGTGGACGAACAAACCGGCATTAATGCCAATTCGCAGGCGATTACCACCGCTTTGCTACAAGCCTTGCCCCAAAATCGCATGATTGCCATGCGATATCCGCCCTATAAACAACAACTCTATGGCGACCAATCCCTCGCCCCAGACCAAGCCTTTTCTGGCACGCCACAAGCCCGTATGGGGGCGCATAATGATTGCTTTTTGGCATCTAACACCGATTGGGGGACATATTCAGAAGATGAATCCATCCGCCAAGCGCAAAAAGCCTATTTGCATGAGGATAATCGCTATCTGCCACAAGGTGGCGAGACGTGTAATGACAATGAAGAGGCACAACCGTATATCCATTGTGAGGATGCCTTGCGGGAGCTGGAATATTTGCGTTATAGCGTCCTTAACCGCGATTATCACCAAACTGTATTGGCATTATGGGAAGAGGAAGGTTGTTATGATGCTATTGCCATGCGACTCGGTTATCGGATTCGGTTGATACAAACCCAATTACCCGCCCAAATTGGCGCGGGTGAGACATTGAATATGACCATCACCCTCCAAAACGATGGTTTTGGGAGTATCTATAACCCACGTGGATTTGAAATTATTTTGCGATTATCAGATGGAACAGATTATCGTTTTCCGATGCAAACGACACATGACCCGCGCTATTGGTTGCCAGATTTAGGCGAAATTACCCTGCCCATCTCTATTCCCTTACCCGTTGATATGCCACAAGGCGAATATGCCGTATTTATCAATTTGCCAGACCCCTTATTATATGATATACCAGAATATAGTATCCGTTTGGCAAATGCGGGTATATGGGAAGCCGAAACAGGTTTGAATTATTTAACAGTGCTGTCAATAACTGCCAATTGAGGATTTTATAGAATGACGATTTATTTTTATAGCGCCCTAGAATCGCTGTATGGTTGTTTTTCTAATTTCTCGTCACATGGCTTTGAGATAGATGGTGTTTATTATAAGACCAGTGAGCATTATTTTCAGGCGAAGAAATTTAAGCAGTCGCCAGAAGATATGCAAGCTGTGATTCGGGCTTCTTCACCAAAACTTGCCGCCAGCATAGGCAGAGACCGCAAACGCCCTTTAAGACCCGATTGGGAATCGGTCAAAGACGATATTATGCGCCAAGCTGTCCTCGCAAAATTTGATACCCATGCCGATATTCGCGCTATTTTGTTAGATACAGGCGATGCACCCATCGTTGAAAATGCCCCCACAGATTATTATTGGGGTTGTGGGTCAAAAGGCACAGGCAAAAATATGCTTGGCATCATTTTGGTCGAGACACGCGCCATTTTACGCGAAAAATACTCGCCTAAAGACTAGACTTATCAGAAGGCACTTCCCGCGTCATGCAATGAATCGCGCCACCGCCATTGATGCCCACTGAGCAATCTATCGGTATAATCTGATAGCCAGTGGCGTTTTCTTCATAGCGCCGAATGGCAATATCATCGCTATTCGATTTGTAAATTGGGACAAGGATTCTGTCATTGACCGTGAGCGCGTTGGTATATGACCGCCGAATGGGATACACCAGCCAATTCAAAAATAACGGTGGGGTGGGCATTTCGATGATATGATATTTTTCCCCTTTGGCGTTGGTCTCTGACTTAAAAATCTGCATCACCGTGTCGAGTCGTGCTTCATCCCACCGTGAACTCGGTGTAGAGACCATGACCGTTTGCGCGTTGAGCAGTTTCATCAACAAATCAATATGCCCTGTGCGCTCAATTTTCATGCGTGGGGTGATGATGAGTTTGTCATAATCCACCACGCTATGCAGATAGGCTTCTAATTCTGCGCGTGACTCAAATTGCGGGTTAGCTTTGAACACCTTATCCGTCATGAACAGTGTGCCAGCGCCATCGGTGAGAAAATTTCCCCCCTCTGTATGAAAATTGAGCAATTTCAACGGAATTTGTGTGTGTTCAGACCATCCTATGGGCATGGCGTTATCGCGTTCTTGCGGATAAAACGGTAAGTGGTCATAAATCGCTTTGACCCCACCGCGCATACCATCGGCATCATAGCCGAGCATCGGACCATAATCGCGTATCCACATATCATCGGTGGGCAATATAATAAATTTGACACGATGGGCAAAATCCCCCAAAAACCCGTGTGTTTGCAAATATGTCCATATTGCCCGCGCCCACCAGTCGCTAGGGACGGCGATATGCACCTCTGCTACGGGGATGATACCCGCCACCATAGTGGCATGTAGTGACCAAATGCGCGGATAAAAAATACACCAGCTCATGAGGACAGCTTCTTGGCGTTCCCATTGGGCAATCAGACGGATTTGGCTAGTCGGTTGGGTGGGCAGTGGGGCAGTGGGGACGGATAAAATAAGCGGTGTGCTGTCTTGGATAATGGTGGCGGTGGCAGATGGCACTAACCGAAAACGGGTTAGGAATGTGGCGATTTGTGCCGATGAATGGGGCGGGTTTTGGTCATAAGATACGGGATACAGGGCGCGATAGACCACATTGAATACCTGTTTCACCCCGATAGGGTAGCGCCGTCTCCATAAGGGATAGGGGATATAACCAAACCGCAACGGAAATTCTCGTGCCATATGATTTTTGTCCTGTCATGTAGAAATGTAAGGTGTTGTGCCTGCCTATTGTACCCCGTCTAAATGAAAAAAAGCCACCTCCTCGAATGAGGGCGATGGCTAGTAAAGAATCTCACCAAAAACTAGTGTGGGAGTTCGGGTGTGATTTTTCTGATTAACGTCCTGTGATAGGATTAAGTCAGGCGGTTATAATATTCGACCACCAACTGAATTTGCACAGGGACCATTACTTCACGCTGTTCTGGCAAACGGAGCATAGACACGCTACGCGCATCTCTGTCTACTTGCAAAAACGAAGGTGCGACAATGCCACCTTGGTCAATAAGTTCGACCAAATGCACATTATTCCGCATTTTTTCTTCGAGTTGAACAACATCGTTCACACGCACTTGGTAAGATGGCAAATCGAGACGCTTGCCATTGACCATAATATGCCCATGGACAACCATCTGACGTGCCGCCCAAATGGTTGCGGCAAAGCCAGCGCGGTAAACAATATTATCTAAACGACGTTCGAGCAAGGTCAACAAGTTTGCACCTGTACGACCGGGCATCTGGGCGGCTTTTTTGTAGTAGTTACGCAATTGGCGCTCGCGCACATTGTAGATGAACGACAATTTTTGCTTTTCATCCAATTGCATACCATAGTCGCTACGACGACCAGAACGGAATTGCTTTTCTTTACCATGGTCGCCGGGTGGATAGGCGCGTTTTTCGAGAATTTTCTGATATTTGGCGCGTGGGATTAAAATCTCACCAAAACGCCGTTGTACTCTGGCTTTAGGTCCGTGATATGATGCCATAACCGAAAAATAATCCTTATTTTGTCTAATCAAAAACGGGGAAGTCTAGTAACCCGCTTTTATTGGCTGATGGTCGGAAATATGGCTTATTTTACACGATTAACCCGTTTTTACCAGTGTGGATTCCTGCTCATCACTGTCCAACACCGCCCTTTATCGCTATGACAACCCACTGCCAGATAATTCTCTGCGAATGAACGCTCAAAAGCCTCTGCGATGGTATCCTGCCAACGGATGGCGAGTGGCTTATCCTCTAATTTTAGCCGATTGATGTCATACGGAATTTCGATGAAGCGATAGTCATTTTGGACGGGATTTTTGGCAATCACAGGCTCGCCATTGGCGCTCATGACCAAAAAATCTTCATCGGCAAAATCGGTGAGGGGGGATATATAGGCTTCACCGTGTGATAAGGTTTGCACGCGGGGCGCATGTAAGTGCCACATCACCTCAATGCGATGCGTCCGCATCCCACGATTGAGGTCATCTTGCAACGAATCGCCATAAAAATCGGGGATGAAGGCTTGCCCCGTTGCGCCCAATTTATGCAGGTTAAAGCGCGAATTTTTATGTTGTAGGGGGTCAAATGTCCAGCCAATGGTATCGTAGCCATGTGCCAATGCCCAATCGCGTTGCGCGAGTTTGATTCCCAAGCCAATCGCTTGCCGTTGATACTCTGGCATGACGGCGGTTTGATGCGACCATAAATAATAGTTATCTGCGCCTTTGCGACCAATCACCGCCAAGCCATAGCCGATGACCTCGCTATCTAAAATCGCGCCGATGACCATGCCCCCCGCGTGGATAACGGCTTGGAGCATATTCACGGCAATAATGGAGCGTTCATCACGCCCCCACGCCGCCATTTGGATGTCTATGGTGCGGTCTAATTCGGGTACAGTGAGCAATTCACGATATTCGATGGTCATAGGGGTTAATCTCTTTGTTGGGATGGTGGCTCGTATAATGCAAGTTAGCTTTTAAATACAGAGTATCTTTTGTGGCTGACCTACGCGCTTTGCGCTAGTCAGCCAGTACATCCCACAAAATAGGCAGAATTGTACTGTCTGACTAGAGGCGTTAGCCTCGTATGTCAGCCATAAAATGAAAAAATATTTTACATCGCCAGTGCGCCATTACAGCATATCGGAAGGGTAATCGCATCAAACACCGAATAAACCCAAAAGTATTTATTCGGATGTAGGGCAAGCTATTGCCCCTGTCAAAACACCTTGCTTCCTAACAATATCTATATTTTGGTGTCCTTTTGTGGCTG
>Ga0163147_10002450_pt1 | contig 26218 bp, 48 predicted proteins | sample OliLakLV19MP6G1_FD_148597 | JGI IMG/M metagenome (GOLD analysis project Ga0163147, IMG submission 148597) | Freshwater microbial mat bacterial communities from Lake Vanda, McMurdo Dry Valleys, Antarctica- Oligotrophic Lake LV.19.MP6.G1 | ecosystem: Environmental > Aquatic > Freshwater > Lake >...
TTTATACAGCACACGAAAAAATATATACATTAAATTTAAACAACACTGTAAATAACACGAACTATGAAAAAAGAGCAATTAATTAAAATGTGCACTCTAACTGAAGAGCAGTACTTAGGAAAAGAGACTGTAGGCGGTTCTTTGGATCTGCGATACGTTACAAGTATTCCTGAAGGCTTCAACCCAACTGTAGGCGGTTATTTGGATCTGCGATCCGTTACAAGTATTCCTGAAGGCTTCAACCCAACTGTAGGCGGTTCTTTGGATCTCGGATCCGTTACAAGTATTCCTGAAGGCTTCAACCCAACTGTAGGCGGTTATTTGAATCTGCGATCCGTTACAAGTATTCCTGAAGGCTTCAACCCAACTGTAGGTGGTTATTTGTATCTGCGATCCGTTACAAGTACTCCTGAAGGCTTCAACCCAACTGTAGGCGGTTATTTGGATCTGCGATCCGTTACAAGTATTCCTGAAGGCTTCAACCCAACTGTAGGCGGTTCTTTGTATCTCGGATCCGTTACAAGTATTCCTGAAGGCTTCAACCCAACTGTAGGCGGTTCTTTGGATCTGCGATACGTTACAAGTATTCCTGAAGGCTTCAACCCAACTGTAGGCGGTTCTTTGGATCTGCGATACGTTACAAGTATTCCTGAAGGCTTCAACCCAACTGTAGGCGGTTATTTGTATCTCGGATCCGTTACAAGTATTCCTGAAGGCTTCAACCCAACTGTAGGCGGTTCTTTGGATCTGCGATCCGTTACAAGTATTCCTGAAGGCTTCAACCCAACTGTAGGCGGTTCTTTGTATCTCGGATCCGTTACAAGTATTCCTGAAGGCTTCAACCCAACTGTAGGCGGTTATTTGAATCTGCGATCCGTTACAAGTACTCCTGAAGGCTTCAACCCAACTGTAGGCGGTTATTTGAATCTGCGATCCGTTACAAGTATTCCTGAAGGCTTCAACCCAACTGTAGGCGGTTCTTTGTATCTCGGATCCGTTACAAGTATTCCTGAAGGCTTCAACCCAACTGTAGGCGGTTATTTGGATCTCGGATCCGTTACAAGTATTCCTGAAGGCTTCAACCCAACTGTAGGCGGTTCTTTAATAACTAAAAATTCAAGAATACATATAGGACTAACCATACCTGAAATTGAAATAAACAAAAATTTCTTTTGGAAAAAAGAAGAAAAAATATATGCCATAATAGATGGAATATTTTGCGAATTATTAAGTGACAGATTAAAAACAATAAAAAATGAAAACTATGCCATATGGAACGCTAAAAAAGTAAATAAGGATTATAATTTTTTCATTGTAAATAAAGGGACTTTTTATGCTCATTCACAGGATTTAAAAGAAGCATTTAGCGATCTTGAATTTAAGATAATTTCATATAAATTAAAAAGCGAGCCAATTATACCTGAAACAATTATAACTGATAATCATTATAGATTGATAACAGGTGCATGTAAATTTGGTATTAAACAATGGAAGGAAGAAAATAATATTTTAACTGAATCCATTGTTGCGTCTGATTTATTAAAATTACTTATAAAAACAAATGCATACGGATTAGATAAGTTTAAACGATTATACATATATAACTAAATAACACGAACTTAAAACCCAAACACTATGAACAACCTCCTAAACATCTTCAGAAACAAAATCGAAAGGGAAAAGTTTATTTTAAAATACTCAAATCCTTTTGATGCAGGAAATTGCAACTCAGTAATTTTCAATATTAGAAAAAGTTATCAGGATGAATTAAAATACGAAGCAACCGTATATTTTAAAAACAAGGATACAGAAGGCAAACAGCAAATAACTTCTAATGATTTTATATCTTTAGTATTAAAAACAGAACAATTTATAAAAAGCCTAATATGAAAAAACAAACAACCAAAGCACAGATTTACAAATATCACCAGGAAATAGAAAGCATTAAGGATAGTATTTATTATATACTACTTAAAGGACGTATTCAAGACTTCTATAAGTACAACGGTATTATTTTACAAACCATTATTGATACAATAACCGAGATACAAAAAGAATATTATGAAAGCAAAGACGGTGTATTTGCATTTGACGTTATAGACGGTAAAAAGATAATGCGGTTAAAAGTTGAACATACACAGGAAGCGTACGATAAATCAATAAACAACTATTTACAAACCACTTCAACTATAGAAATATGAAACATAAATCAATACGTAAAACCGTTAAACCTTTAGAGGGCATTGTAAACTTCACACAGTGGATGCAATACATAAAAAAGGAAAATGATAAATCTAAAAACTTAAAAGATGCAAAATGACTACCCACATGTTATTGAAATAATTTATACATATAATTATGAATACAGGGTAGACTATGGACTTGAAGGAACAAAATATTTTAAAACTTTTCCCGAAGTTATTGAATACTTAAAAACTAAAATCAAATGAAAACATACAAAATACACCTACTCCCCGACTCCCCGGACGTAACGGACATTTTCAACCTAATGGTAAAAGCTAGGTTTTGGAACGGAAAAAAAGGACTTAAACAAACAAACTTATTCACACATTATATGAGAATGAGTATCAATAAAATGGAAATCCCCTTTCCCGTTCAAATGGACGATAATGTAAATACTTTTATATATCTAAACTAATGGAAAAATTTAAACCAGTTTCTTTTAACTTATCGGTTGAACAAATTATAAAATTCGCTAAACTTGCTGAAGAAAAAGATTTTTCATCTAGTAAGTACTTACGTAGAATAATTGATAAGCTACCCAAACCTAAAAAGAATAAAAAGAAATGAATACCTACATGATCATATATGGGGAGAAACATAAACTAAAGGTTGTCGCTATTCAGGCCGCAACAATTGTGGATGTGTTATATGACCTACAGAAAAAGAATTTCATTGAGTTAAATTTAGTAAGACAAATAACAGTCATATCATAATGCCCTACACCATCCAATACGACCTAAACTGGGACGATCCCCATGAAGATAAAAAACGGTTAGTTTCCTCCCGTGTAAGCAGGAAGCAAAAAAATAATTATACGAATAAAATGAAAGCAACACGAAAAGAAAGAGGTTCATCGAACTTCCAATTTGCATCAATTGTTAATGGTGAATTTCACATTAAAGTAGACCCGGGTACTGAGGGCTCTGTGAAGAGAACGAATAAAAACGGTATTGAAGTTGATGAACTTATTTACAATGAAGTAAGCGACTTATTCTTTAAAGCATTGGAAGTAGCTGAAACTGATTTTGGAAAGCAGTTGAAAGTTATGTTAATGCATGCAGATAACAAGGATAAATATTTTGTTATCAACGTACCTTTAAATTCAGGATATGCGAAGGCTGTTTTAAACAGGGCTATGAATATTGACCTAGGTAAAACAATTGAGGCCAAAGTATTTGACATTGAGAACAAAGCAGGTGACAAAGTAAATAAGACCCGCACTATAACCATTTATCAAAATGGTGAAAAGGTTGAACAGTCCTGGACTAAAGACAATAATCCTGTACCTAAAGTTTTACCTATCAATGATGCGAAGGGGAGGAAACAAATAGTTAAAAATGGCTACCCTCAATGGGACTATTCATTACAAGAACTATTTTTAGAAACCTATGTAAACGAAACAGTTACACCTCATTTAAATTCATATTGGATGAACAGGGACACAACAATAGAAAAAACAGTGGGAAGTACTGAAGCATTGGAAGTTGACGCTGTTGATGATCTCGGATTTTAAATAATCGTTTGCCATACTATATCGTTTAAGGGTAAGACTGCATTGAAATGGATTATTGATTAAGCAAATGCAATACCGGTTCGACCCCGGTTGTAGTATCTAAATAAAAACTTTATGAAACCAATTGAACAGGAATATTATTTGGTATTTTTCAAGCCACTGGAAATGAGTTGATAATGATCGCAAAATATTTTGATAATTTGCCGATAACATTGAGCCGTATTTGCACGTGGAGAAATGAACAGGCGCAATTTATATACGATAATTTATAATTTCATATAACGGTTCTCGGCTTGGCGAAGTTGCCGAACACAAAACTTAATTAGAATTACAAATGTTTAAATTAAAATAAAATGTCAAACGAAGAACAAAACGGCAATTTTACCAAACCGATGTTATATGCTGTTTTTAATTTCTTCAAGCGTAAAACTTGTAGTCACTTATTCAGTCCTTGTGATATGCAAAGTAGAGATGAAAAAGGTAACGTAAAATGGAAATGCTGCAAGTGTAATAAAATATTTATTGCTGAATGTGGCTTAGATATTTTAAAAAATGGCAAATGTGATGGTAAATGGGGTGTCGTAAAATAGCATATAACGTTTTGCAGCTAAAAGAAGTGGCTGCTTAAATAAAACTTCAAATTAAAAACAAATGCTTATTGCAGCCATTTTTTTTAGGTGCTGTTATAGGTTGTAAAATTTACGGATAATGCAGATAAAAGATTTAATTAACGGAAAAGTCACCTACGATAAATTTGATGGGCAATATTTTTGGATAAATGAACCTAAAGGTGGCTCACAAATGCTTGCCGAAATGAGAGGTTGGGGGCATATCCAAAATATGTTTGTTACAAAAAAGAAAGGTGAGCATGGTGTATTTGACATGGAGGCTGCTGCTAAATTTCAAGATGAAGTAGGTGACTGGATTGCCGAAGCGATAAATGAGAAATTGGAGCGGGAACGATAGTAAATTTTATTACCCATAACGTTTTGCAGATTTGCGAAGTTTTATTTACTTAAATAAAAACATAATATGAAAGAGATAATTAAAAAATTAAAAGCAGGAATATCCGAAGCGAAAAAATACAAACATGATTTTAATGAATCAAGCTGGTGTGACGAAACAGGTATATTAATAACACCAAACGAAGCGAAGGTGATATTAGAAACGCTGAAAGTAAATAAAATTTCCGCAAATGTGCCTGTTAGCGGTGAGTATTGCCCTATTTGCAAAAGCGATGACTTGGTTGATATTGATGACCATTATACAAAATGTTGCAAATGTGGATTTAGTTTTGTAGGGTAATATTACCGCTAACGGCATCAAGCTAAAAGCTGACCGCCTTTATAAGCGGTTATGTATGGCGGTTTGATTTTAGGTTGTGTTAGTGGGGCTTTAGCCTTTACAGTTAAATTATTAAAAAAGAAAAAAAGGAGGGGTGCGATGGCATCTTAAATATTATGGAAAACGAAGAAACATCTAAGCGACTACAAAAAGAACTTGAAGAAATAGAAGTTCAAAAAGAGAAAAACAGAAAACGTGTTGCTCAGTCAGAACAAACATACAGTAACTTAATAATAGCAGAAAAAAAGAGAAAGGAAAATCAAAAAAGTAGAGCATCAACCTATACATTACTTACAGTATTTGTTTTCTTTATCAACCCTGCCTTTGGTGTGTTTTTGGCTCTGTTTTTTGTTGCGGATATAATATTTAATTTTTTAAACCTTAACGAAAAATGAAACTATCGCAAAAATATTTTCACAGTTTTGAAAAAACTGAAAGAGTGCGCAAGCTTTTTCTTTTTTAATAATTTAATTGCCACTAACATAAAACTTTCAGCCGTTTTAATGGCTTAAAGTGCTTGTTATATGAAGTAAAAATTAAAATAGCAAAACTATGATAATGATAGAATTTAACCAAGACCAACAAAAGTTGAGATTATTTCACCCGAAATATAGCACATATAAAAAACCTGGATATTATATTTACAGCAATGAGAAATTGCAGGGTATTTCAACCAATGGGATTAGTAAAAAAACAAACAGAATTTGACAGATTCACAGCCAATATGGTAAAAATTGTAAAGCACCTATCCCAATGAGAAAACTAGGAAAACAAATAACACAAAAAGGATCAGGCAAACGGGTAAAGAAGTCCCCTAACCAGTTGATAGCAGAAATCAAAGGACCTAAAGCAAAGCTATCTAAGGAACTAGGCATCGCAGATCGTACACTACGTTCATATAAAAACTATTTTGCATCATTGGATAACCCATCTATTAAATTAGGTAAACATGATAGGAAGCCACCTAAAACGATTTTAGATAAAATTTCAAAATTAGCTGGAAAACAAAAAATAAGAAAAACAAGGACTTCAGGAATAAAATATAACAAATCAGATGTTGATAGTTTAAATGAATTAATTAGTAGTTCAACATGGAATAGATTAAAATTACAGTTAAAGAATCCTAACTGGTTTGGATGGCTAGTAAGAATAAATATTCTTTTCATAACAAAGCAAGGAAGTTTTTCGGATTGGGTTACATATGTAACGAGTATAAAAAGCAAAGCAGGATTAAACAGATTTCTAACCGGTGAAATTCAAAAACTTGTTGAAAGTAAAAATAGTATTTTAGCCTTTGAAATTTTGGAAGTTGTTATAAATGTAACATTACAAATAGATAAAAAATGAAAATCTACATAAGCGGAAAAATTTCACACTTACCTGAAAAGGAGGTAAAAGATAAATTTGAAAAGGCGTTTCAGAAACTAAAAGCACATAGAGCAGAAGTAATTAATCCTTGTAACTTACCGCATGAGCATGATCATACATGGGAGTCATATATGAAAGAGGGATTAAAGTCAATGCTGGACTGTGACATAGTATACATGTTAAGTGATTGGAAACAATCGAGAGGCGCAATAACTGAATATGAACTGGCAAAACTTCTAAAAATAAAAGTGCTGTATGAAGAAAATTAATTTACATTTTTCAACATATATCGGCTGTATAGGCTATCAGGACAAAACAATTATTATCTGCTTTCCTTTTTTCATAATATCCTTAGAATTCTAATCTATGCTAAAAATCCTAAACAAACTTTCACGTGTAAAGGATTTAGATAAAATAAGAAAAAAGTTTTTCGTATTCGATTGTGAAACATTCACAGATGCAGCACGCCCGGAGGGTTTTGCTTTTTGTTGTATGTACGGATATAATTATAAAAAGGTATTTCACACTATAGATGACTTTAAGGAAGAAATATTTTCAGGTGCATTTAGAAATAAATACATTTTTTGCCACTTTGCAGAATTTGACTTGAACGTAATTTTTGGCAATATAAAAAAGGGTTTGGATAGGGAGGCCATTTTTAACGGGTCCCGTTTTATAATGGCTCAAAAGGAAAAGGTAATGTTTGCAGACTCATTAAATATATATCAAACAAGTGTAAAAGCAATTGGCGAAATTCTAGGAATAAACAAACTGGAAATGAATTCTAAGTTTGGACAAAACAAACGGTTTAAATATGGACAAACAGAAATTGATTATTGTTATAGGGACTGTGAAATTGTTTGGCTTGCACTTGAAAAAATATTTACTATGGTAGAAAGTGTCCGACCGACACTAGCATCGCTATCAATGCTTTATTATAGGCGGTTTTATATGCCTTATTCCTTTGCCTACAATGATTTATCCATTAAGTTTTTTGATAGTTACTTTGGAGGACGTGTTGAAGCGTTTAAATTAGGTGAAACATGGAGTAGTAAGTATGATATTAATTCTATGTATCCCTATGTAATGACATACGCAAAATTTCCAAATCCGAAGTTTGTAAAAAAGTCACATGCAACCACTGTAAAGGGGTTGTTACATGATTTGAAATATTACGAAGGTCAGGCAACAATAAAGGTAGAACATAAAGTAAATCAATTTGGATTTTTACCAGTTAAGAAAGATGGCAAGTTAGTTTTTCCAAATGGTGTATTTTCGGGTACATGGTGTTTCCCTGAGATACGATTTGCACTGAAGAAAAAGATAATTAAAATTTTGGAAGTTGGGGAGGTATTAATATCATACCCAATGGAAACACCATTTAAAAAGTTTGCTTTTGAACTGTATGATAAAAGAATGAAGTCTGAAGGAATAGAAAAAACAAATTTGAAACTTATTTTAAATTCTCTATATGGTAAATGGGGACAAAGAGAAAAATACAAAGAAATATATTTTGATGAAGTACCGCTGGATTTTATTGAATTATTAAATGAACAACAAATACCATATGAACTAAAAATGTTTAACAAGGTAAGAACGGATTGCTATTTACATGTGTTCAAACCTATTAAGATAAATAAAGACTACACAAAGGTAACTATTGATGACAAAGGATTTTCAAATAAGATACACAGCATCCCCCCCTTTTCGTCTTATATTACTTCGCATGCAAGGGTATATTTATTGGAGAATATTTTAAAATATCAAAAACAAAACGTAACTTATGTAGACACTGATTGTGTATGCATGGAAAAAGAGGTTAATATTATTGACTCATTGGAACTGGGGTCATTTAAAAAAGAAAAAGAATACTTATCAGGTATCTTCGGGAATAAAAACTATTCAGAGGTAAAATTTGATAAGGACGGGGAAAAAGTAAATAACAGAAAAATAAAAGGTATTCCAAAGGATGCAAAAAAGATAGGGGAAAATAAATATGAATTTAAGACCTTTGTAAAAACTAAACGGGCAATAAGACAGAATAAGTTAGCAGGGTCCAGGGAGGTTGCAACGAGAGAATTAAAAGCAGTATATGATAAACGAACAATACTTAAAAATGGAAAAACAAAACCACTGGTACTCACCTAATACAATTCAGTATAGTTTGTATGGTTATAAATGCGTTATAGGTAAAAAGGTGTTAATGGATGGGGACGCAATTCATAAAACCCGTACACAGGTTTATAAATTTAAAGACATCTCAAATGATGTGGGAACTTGTTATTGGGTGTTTACTGTTTTAAAGGATTATAAAAATAATTAAATTAGCCCGAAGCGCAAGGGAACGAAGACTAATTATGCCTCTTAATAATGCACACTTTAATTACTGAATCGTATGTCAGAACAGTTGTAGGCCTGGGTGTAATATAAAACCTACATAATTTTATAAGTATTCACTTTCTTCCTTATCTCTTTAACTTCCTCCCCTGTATATTGTTTCAAAGTTTCAACGGGCTTTTGTAAAGTCCTTTTAAATTCATTCAGCACCAAATGTAGTATTTTAGCATCTTCCTTTAGATACCCCTGAATTGAAATTGCACCTGAGTTAAATTTATTTTCCAGTTCATCAAAAGACATTAAAATACTTTGCCCCTCACCTATTGATACCATTTGTTTCTGTGTGATACCTGTAAATGAAATATCAGTAACATTATACATTGCAGAGGTGACGTTATCAATAATAACACTATCTATAGTGATTGCATGAGTACCTAATATTTCAGTGTTCATATCGCTTTTATTTGGTTAACTACATTATTATAATTCGTTTGATCATAAAAAGGTTTTCCTAATTTTCTGTTTATATGATCATGAAAAAATGACATAAAATTTACAGCATCAGTTTTACATATTTCACATGGTATGCGATTTGAAACCGAATGTAATGCTTTCCAGTAATAAGGACCAAATACTAAAGGGTCAGGATTAAGTGGTAAAGTGTAAGTAACTGTATTTTTATTTAACCTGTAAAGGATAAAAATAACAACAACTAATACAATTGAAACAATAAGATATTTATTCATGGTTATTTAAAAAATCTTGTTTAGACTCTGACCAAAGAATTACATTAAAACCGTTTCCAAAATACTTTTGAAAACGCTCAAGTTCACTTTTATTTATTTCCTCTTTTGTTTCCTTTTTAATCATACAAAGGTAAATATCAAAGCAAAGATTTTTATTGTTTTGTTCAATCTTTAAGGTGTAACCAGGGAACAAATAATCTATTAATTTTTTAAGAGATGCAAGGGTAAACCCTTTATAGGTACGAAATTTTCTTTTATTATAAATAGCACATAACAGAGGTGCAGATGAGGCCATTAAATATATTTGTATTTACAAATATATATGATAAATACTAATCATACAACACATAGGGTAAAATAACTATTAACAACATAAAATCCGTATAAAGTGGATTTGTATTAAAATAATTTTTAAATTGCAACTTAATTCTTAATAATAATAATAATCATGGAAGCACTAAGCCCGTCGAATTTAATTACAGGTAATATACCCCCCTCTGTTTTAATTAACCCTGAAATTATGGACAGGCCAAATGAATCTATAAAAAGGGAATTTGAAATATCTGATCTAAAGGAGGAACCCAATAAAATAACAATTGATTTCTTCGCAGGTGAAAATCCAAATGCCTTTGTACAACAACCTGTAGAGCCTGTTAAGGTAAATGATCAACCAGTAAATACACAATATATTAATCCTGGTGTTAATACAGGTCCTGGCGGTGTAATTGTACCGCAACGATCAAAGGAAGAAATAAGGAGTTCAATGGGTGTATTAATTACTTTACTCGATTATGCATTATCCTTATTAGGTCAATTTATAGCGGGTGAAGGCACGCAGTCACAGTACACAGCCGACACTGCACAACGTAAAATGTTAGAAACGGCATTGACTGAATATTTTTATGAAAAACAATTAAAGATGTCGCCTTTTGTTGCCCTTATGCTGGCCATATTAGGGGCATATGGTTTTATGATAATGAAGGCTATTAAAACAAGATTTGATAAAAAGAAAGGTAAAGCAGTTCCCGTACAATTTAAAAAGGACGATCCAGTAAAACAGTTCCAACAACCGGCCCCGCCTGTTTTAAATAACTTATCAAATGTACCAACAAACACTACTTTCAAATGGCTAAATCCTGATCCTAATATAACCGCAAAGGATCGCACTGATTTAGATATTATAATTAGAAAAAATATTTACCCTATGTACATACGAAATGTTTCAAATGGGAAAATAAGAAAAATTAATTATGACCCGAAAACAGGTAGACCAATTTTTGCAGGTAAGCCAGCCAAAATAAAATAATGAGCAGGAAAAATTTCGTTAAATGTTTATTAGGTGCTAACGGGTCGGGTAAAACAACTGAAGAAATAGAAATAATTCAGCTTTGGAAACAGTCCCGACCAAATGGTAAAGTAATCGGCTACGATCCTCACAGGCAATTAGGAAGTTTAATAGACTTTCATATTAATTCAGATGACTTTAATTGGGCCAAACATATTCATTCTAAATGCAGAAATTCATTAATTGTATTAGATGACTATAAAGGTTTATTACCAAATTATATTCCTACACCAGGCATGCGGGATATGTTTATAGACAGGCGTTTTCATAACAATGATTTCATATATTCTGTACATTCTCCGGGAAATATAATAGAAATGCTTTTTGATTATACAACACAGTTTCATATTTACTATACAAGTAATCGCGAGGGAAAATTTAAAGATAAAATGCCAAATTCAGAAATATGTATTGCGGCATCGAGATATGTAAATAAATATGTTTCATTATATGGAATGGGTAAGCATCCTTTAAGTGCTGAATTTAAAGGGCAAAAATTCCCTTACATCATTGTTGATGTATTAACACAAAAGTTAACAGCTGTTAACATGCATAATAAATTAACCTTTTAAAAATAACATCATGGAAAAAGAAAAAACATTGTGGGACTTATCTGAAGAAACGGATATACCAAAAAAAGATAATCAAAAATCAAATCACAGGATAGTTGATCTTATATCAAATCCTATGGTACAAAATTTATTAAGTAACCCCAACAAGCTAAAAAATATTTTAAAATTGATAGTACTGCTTATATTGATCGGCTTTGGAACTAGTTTATTTTGGATCATAAAATCTATAATCATAATTTTTAATTTAATTTTTTAAAAACAATATCATGGAAAACTTAGATGACTCATTGACACAATCATTGATGATTAACGGAGTACTTACGGCAATGCCACAACTCATACAATTATATCCACAGCTTATAGGGCTAGTTGATATGATTGAAAAGGGAATAGATGATTATATGGAAAGTGGTAAAATGGTAGTGCTAACTAAAAAGAATGGTGTAACATTACTTATAACTTTAGATACTTCAAAACCTTTTACATTAAATAATGAAATAATGTTAGAAGGAAATGAAAATCCTGTACTAACAAAATTTGAAAAAACAGAACTTAAAAATAAACTACTAAGTTCTGTGATCATGCAAACCCTTAAAGACAAATACGAAAAATCTGATAAGCAGTCTATAGATGAAAGTTCTATGACAAATTTATTTAAATAAACAAATATTATTAACATTTATAATAATTGTTTTTTTAATTGTTGCTTTTTCTTTAATTCCATATAATTTGTAGCAATTTTTGTTTTTTAAACCTAAAAACTAAAATTTTAATATGGCTACAATCGAACAATTAAGGCAATTAAGCCTCGGTGTTGTTACCTCTCCGGTATCTGCACAACCTGTGCAAACAGTTATTGTACAGAACCCAACAACCGTTGAAGGTAGTTATTTGGGCTCTGATGAAGCAACTCTTGAGGTAACACCTACACAGGCGGTTGCATTAGATAACGCATCTTTTTCACGTACTAATGCACCGAAATTAAGATGGAATTTTGATACCCGTCCTATTGGTGTAACAAGCGAACAAAATATTACTCTTATGAGTGATCTTGGTCCTGAAAATTTTGCTGATTATCCTTCATTAACAGCCCTTACAAGCCCTCACTTTGGATTTTCAACCAGTAATTCACGTGTTGTTAATATAACAACAACTGCTGGCTCTCCTAATATAGCATCACCGACAAACCAGTTTCTACCTAGCGATGTTGGCAGTACAATGGTTTCAACCGCTGTAACAGTAGGCAGTGTAATTATAGCCTATGTTTCACCTGCGCTTGTAACTATATCAGGTGTTGGAGATGGAACAGGTACAACAGCGACTTTATATTCAAATGCTGACTACGCAACTAATGGCGCTTTGATCAATACACAGCCAGGCGGTCCAATTATCGCTGAGTTGAATAAAAAATTAGAGGGCGGATCAGTTGTATCCCGAATTGTTATAAGATTTGATAATACAGTTGCGGCAAATGCTGCGCTTGCAAGTCTACCTATTACACTTTTCCACTTACCAGTTGACACAAATGATACTTTAGTACAGACAACGGTTTACGATCCTTTCTGTGATTTTTGCGTTACAAGTTCAAGTGGTTCAATGACTACTCATGCATACAATTTTAACGGTCCCACAACTTTCAGGGACGGTATAAACATTGAAATTCCTGATAATACTTTCGGAACACTTGAGATCGGTTATGGAATTATTAACTTGCCAAATACTTTAGCCGCTACCGCATCAAACCAGTGGTTGTAAAAAGTTTATAAGTTTAACAAAACTCAGGATACCTAAAAACATCCTGAGTTTATAAAATAAACATTATATGGCATGTTCATGCGGTTCTTCAGGGCGTAAATCATTTGTACAAATTGTACAGCAAGACGGCTCAAGCCTTCCAGCCATTAAATATTTACACTGTAAATATCAGGAGCAATTTGAATACCTATTTGCAAAAATAGGTGTTAATGCAAGTGAAAGTAATCTGAAATTGCTTGCTTATGCATATGATAACGGACTAGATCGCAAAGGATCAATTACAAACTCAGAGGGTAACCCTATTTATTTTAGTATAGAAGATGTACTAAAAAGGATAGATTCATCAAAAGTATCTAATATATCCTGTGCAATATGAGTGAAATCCCTAAATGGTTTTGGGTTGTATTAGGTGTTATTGTTATAGCTGTTATAGCAGGTATTATGTATTATAACAATAAAAATAAAATTGCAACCACTGAAGATAAAATTGCAACCACTGAAGATGAAAGTTTAACTGTTATAGATCAAATACCCTCACTTACAAACATACTAGGATAATGAGTAATACAACTAAATGGATTATAGGAATTATTGTTGTTGCAGTTATAGCATATGCTATATATTGGAACAATAAAAAGAAAAAAATGGTTCTTTTACAACTTCCAATGCAAAACATTGACCTTGTAAATACACCCGGATCAGCAACTTAATATTAATAACTAAAACTTAAAATTATGTCAAGAAATGTTTGGATTACTATCGGTTTCATAGTTGTAGCGGTAGCCGCATATTATACAGGAAAAACAGGATTTTGGGGAATGACTTTGCCTAAATAAGCATTTGTTATCTCAAAAAACTATACTGATTGTTATACTTATCCTTTCTGTTATTATAGGCTTACAATTTTTTAAATTGTACTGTAAACGCAGAAAGGATATTATAAAATTATTGATTAAAAGAGATACATTGCCTGTACCAGCAACGGGTACTTCATGGATGGATGGCGGGGTTTGTTATATGAAGGATGGGAAAATTGGAAGGGTTGACGGTGCGGATTGTTTGTCAATGGAAGTACTTTAATAAAATGAAATTTTTACATGAAGTCAATCAATTATATAATAGCCGGTGTTGCCTCTTTTATAATTGGTCTACTCATTGTCAGATCAAAATCCTTCGTACCTTCAAATTTTAATAAAACAATTGCCGTAAACGAGGGCAATCGTTATTTTCTGTACTACAAAGGCCCTGTAGAATTGTCAAGGGAAATCAACAAAGAAATTTATGATCAGTTTTATAGTCTTTATCCTGAAGGAAAAGCAAATGGAAATGTTATAAATTCATTTTCAGAGCCTTCAAACAGGTATAGTTATGAAAATGGAAAATATTTTGAATACATTTGGACTGGTAACAAATATTCCATGCCTGTTGAAATTTCAAAAGATGAATACAGTCACTTTACAAAAGATAAAATAATCCCTATACTTTCCGATTCGATAATTTTTTAATGAAAGTGCTAACATATATAATCATAATTGCTATTGGTGTTATTTTTGGTTATATCATTGGTAAAATAGTGAGCGATCAAAAAGGAATTACAAAAAATATTATTCCTTTAATTGATGAACTTAAAATCCAGCTTAAAGCAATAACAGAAAAATTGAAAACAGATGTATCAAATGAAGAACGTGAACAACTGGAGCAGAAAAAACAAAATATTTTGAATTTACTTTCAAAGTTCTACGGCTTTACTGTAGAGGAAATTAATAAAATGATATAAATGGCAGTATATGTTATAAATGCAGAAAGTACCCCCGACTATGATTCATGGGGCTATGATGACTACTGGTCATGTGAAAATTGGATAGATTGGCATAAAGCACTTAAAGCTAAACACGGTAAGCAAAGAGCAGATGAAATTTGGCTTGCCGCATGGGATGAACAGGACACTTTCGAACATAATTTATCGTGGTGTAAATATGCAGCAAACTTTAATAGTTATGTGAGTGCTGAAAATTTACCGGTATCTCATTTACTTGCCGATATATTTGCAGGCGGGACAAAGATTGGTGAAAATGTTGTTGATACAGCAACTACAACAAGTAAAATTTTAAAATGGGTTATCCCTGTTATTATTATACTAGTTGTTCTAGGACTTATAATTTATTTTAGTAAAAAATATCAAGTATTCGTAAGATGACACGTAGACAAAAAGGTACTCTATATATATCAATAGTAATCATACTATTGATACTTTTCATTTGGATATATTTCAGAAATGAAAAGAAAGGTGAAAAATGCCCTGACGGGCGTTCAATCCCGTTATCGGGTAATTGCGCTGATAACGCACCCTTAACAGACTCAAACGGAAATGCGATTGTAACACCGCAAACACCTGATGTAAATGGGTGTATACAACCTTCCAGTTATATAACAAATTCATTTCCATTAGGATTAGGAATGAAAGGGCAATTTGTAAAGGACTTACAAAGTGCATTAAATGTTCAGTACGGAGAAAGTTTACAGGAGGATGGATATTTCGGATGTAATACTTTAAAAGCTGTTAAAAAGGCCTTTAATCTTAACACTATAGATGCTGAATTTTATAAAAATAATATTCCATCGTTAAACGTAACAATGTAAAATGCATAATTTATCCGAGTGTTAACACGCAATAACTATATAGCACTTTACAAAGACCTTGCAGTTAAAACTACAGAGGGTACGGGTTTATTTCCTTCTGTTATGCTTGCACAGGCAATTGTAGAAAGTAATAATGGTAACAGTATTTTAGCATCAAAATATAATAATCATTTTGGGATAAAAGCGGGTAGTTCATGGAAAGGGCAAAGCGTTAATCTTAATACACGTGAAGTTGTTAATGGTAATAACATTACAATTGCCAACAATTTTCGGGTGTACAGTTCAGTAAAAGACAGTTACGTTGATCGCGTAAAATTCTTACAGGAAAACCCTCGTTATACAAGTGCAGGTGTGTTTTCATCTGCAACCCCGCTAGCACAATTAGAAGCATTAGAACGGGCAGGGTACGCAACAGACCCAAATTATGCTGAAATATTAAATAGTGTTATAGAGCATGAAAATTTGTCTATACTGGATAAAGCAATTGCCTATTCAACAGCATATACAAAACAAAATCCATTAACAGTTTTAACTATCTTTATTCTTTTTATCGTATTAATTGTTTTACTTTATAAAAAATACTATTGAAAAATTTACTTATCATATTAGTTATATTAGTTGTTATCGGCTATTTCACTTATAAAAAAGGAAAGGGATATTTAGATAAAATAAATATTTCAGAACCTAAATTTGTTGGTGCTAATCTCGATTCTCTTATAAGTGGTACAGGCTTTAATAGTATTGATCTGCAAAGCACTGTGACTAATGGAAATAATTTTGCTATACCAGTTAATAAATTATATATAGAAGTTTTCTATAACGGCTCACTGGTTGCAAAATCAACACGATCGCATGATGCTTTTATAATTCCTAAAAATGGCTCTGCAACAATCAATGAAAATATTACTTTATCATTTGGTACGCTGGCTATTCCAATAGTTGCTGATATTGCTAAAAAACGGCCTGTTGTTTTTACATATAACGTAAAAGCAACATTGTTTAATTTTATTCCTATTTCATACACAGATACACTCACTTATACAAGATAAAAATGGCTGTTACATATTCATTAGATGACACTGCAACATTAGTAAAAGAAAAAGAACGCTTAGCAGGTGAGATAATTTACTGGCAAAAACAGGTTAGCGACCAACAGGCAAATATTGATGCGAATTTGGCTATTGCGGCCCAGTGGCAGGGTCAAAATACCGCTAAGTACAATGAATACACAGGATATGCAAATGTTGCAAAGTCAAGGCAGGACGATGCAAAAAAGCAAATTGAATTACGGCAACAACGCATTAATGAAATGAATTCTATACTTGCTGAATTAAATGCTACTGGAACATCAACAAGAGAGGGAACACCAATTACTGCAACTTCCAATACAAAAACAATTATGTACATTGTTATCGGTATTGTTGTTATAGGTATAATAATTTGGTTAATAAGAAAATATAAAAAATAAAATATAAAAAATAAAATATGGCGACATTTAACATACAACAAATAGCGGCTGGATGGATTGTAAAAAATAATTCAGAAGGCGTTAAAACAGCTTTAGTTCAAAATGGTATTTTAGCAAATCGAACAATTGCAAATGGCCTATCATTATCGCAATTAGCATCTGTGCTTTACACCTATTATACAAAAACAGGCTCTGCAAAATATGCTGAACTATTAATATCAATTCCTATAAATGAAAATCTTAGCCCTGAAGAGGATTTACAAACACAAAATGCATATGATGAATTGTTAGTTTCTTTAGGTCAATCACAGCCTATGCAGGTTGCCAGTGATGCGAGGATAGCAACAACTGATTTTGCATCAACAGCTAAAAAGTTTTGGGACTTACTTGTTGGTGGCACTACAACAACAACCGCCCCTGTAGTTACAATAACTACAAAAGCAAGTGCAACAACAATAGGATTAATCATTGGAGGCGTTGCAATACTTGCGATTTTAGCCTGGGTAATAACTAAATAAAAATACTGATATGAATAAAAATACAAAAACATGGTTAATTGTAGGACTCATTATAATATCAATTATCATTGCATTTGCTATTTATAAAGGGGTTGGAAATAGTCAAACAACATCAACTACAACAGGCGGGGGTTCAACAAGCCAAACAACAAATGGTATCGGCTCTTTACTAGGTTCAATTTTAAATATATTCCAATGAAAAGATCAACAATAACTGTGATAATTGTAGTAATTGTATTACTGCTTATAGGTATAGCTATCTATACTTATATACAATCTAAAAAACAGGTTGTTTCGTTACCCCCACCTACAAATGGCGGTACCACAACAAGCGGAAACATAGTTGATACTATTATAGACCTTTGGAATACTATATTTAAGAAAAAACCCGCTCTGCCGCCTTATGTGCAGGTTGCACCTATTGGCGCAGACGGTTGCGATGCTAATGGTTTTAACGTAATTGGTGTGCGTTGCTTTGGAGCCTTTTAAAACGGGTGACATACTAGTAGTTGGTACATGGCCTATACCTATATTTGACCATTACGCAATTGTGTTTTATAAAGATGTGAAACCATTTGTTGCGCATAATAGTTTTAAAAGTTCTAAAATAATTATTACCCCCTTAGATGAGTTTTTAGAGAGAAAAATACGTAGGGTAATAAAATCAGATGGAAGTTTAACAGATGAGTACATTTATAATAAAACAATTGAATTAAATGAATCCGGTAAATCATATAACTTTTTTGGTTATAACTGTGAAAGTTATGTGAGGGAAATTTGTGGTTGCAATTGGGGAACTGATCAAAGAAAGGAATTTATTTTGGTTGTTATTTTTGTTGTTATATTAGGAATTATTTTATATAAAATTTTAAAATGAATAATAATCTTTTAAGAAAAATTTACTCTTTACTAATTGTTGTTATACTTTTATTAGGTGCTTATGATCTTTGGAAAAATGGTAAAAAGGTAGCATCTATTTTAACATTTGCAATTGCAGGATTAACCGCTTACTTCGCTATTAATCGAACATATTTACAAAATTAAAATGAATAAGTTCGTTTTAAAATATGGAAATCCTTTTCGTTCAGACGGTACTGTTGATACTGCATGGCAAAATAAATTTGAACCGCTTTGGATGCGTATATTAAAATATCCAGCTGAAATAAAAAAAGCTTTTCCTACTTTAGGTGAAACGGTTTACATAAATAAGGATTTTGAAGGGCTTTATTTAAAATTTCTTTATCATTTGATAGAACGAAATTTGCAACATGAAGTAACTGTAAATGATCAGTGTTTTATGATACGTTTAATTAGAGGTTCTACAAATTCCCCATCTATCCACTCATGGGGAATGGCTGTTGATCTTAATCCTGTAAATAATCCTTTAGGACTTTCTAGAGATCAGGCAAATGCAAAGGGTTTACATCCTTTTACACCTGAATTTCAGGACGTGGCAAAATCATGTGGGATTGTTTGTGGATATGATTTTAAAAGAATTGACGGGATGCACTTTGAACATAGTAATTGGTAACTAAAAATATTATACTTTTATAACATGGCTATTTTACAGTCCCCTTTACAAATTGCCCCTCCCTTAGATGGGTCAATTTCTGTTTTCCTTAACAAAGAGAACGCAAAATACTATTATAAAAAACCTGATAACAGCATTACCGAATTAAATGATAACGGTGCTGACCTTTATTTAGTTACTGAAAATTTTCCTTATAACACTGTTAATAACTTAACAGGTGAGTCATTGGAGGTTTTATTTCCTGAAAATGCTACACTTGCGATAAAATTTTGTTGCGCTTCTGAGGGTAGGACAGTTGGCGGTGGTAGGGGTGCAAACGGTGCTCCAGGTGCTACCGGTGCAACAGGTGCTACGGGTGCTGTTGGTCCTGTAGGACCTGCGGGACCTGCGGGACCTGAAACGGTTGCAATCGGTGAGCGTAACTTTGTCGTTTCAACAGATGGTATTGATGCAGATGCGCAACAGGGGGACATAGATTTGAATTATTTAACTATCACAGCGGCAATTGCGGTCGCTGTTGCGGCTGTTCCTTCAGCGACTAACCCTTTTGATATTATTATATATCCAGGGGTTTACAATGAAAGTATTTCTGTTCCCGCATTTGTTAATTTAGTTAACTCAACCTCTCCTGTGTTTGCTTATAACGGTTCTAGTTACGCATCTATATTTTCAAACTATGGAGGGTCTAAAGGTTCTGTTTATATAAACGGTACAATTACACAGACGGGCGATAATGTTCATATGATAGGAATTAACTGTAACACATTGACAATTACAGTTGGAAATTCAGCAAGTTCGTATTCAAATATTATAGCATCTTTAATAACAAATTCAAGTGCAACTGATTTAGGTGTCTGGTACGATGTGCATGCTGAAAGTTTTTTAGCTAATTGTGCTATCAATGGTTATCATAATTATTGCACAGCTTCTAGTTTAAGTTTCGGTAGTAGTTCAACGGCAAACTCTAAAAACATTTTAGGTAAAATGTATAATTGTATTGTTGATGGCGTTGGCGGTTATGCGAGTAATACCAATATACCGGGCGGTTTTAACGCAGGAAATATTTCAGGTACTATGGATAACTGTGTTTGTAACGGAAATTATTCCTTTGCATCTGCCGCAGGTGGCAATGGCGGGACTATTGATGGAGTTGTTTTAAATTGTACTTCAAATGGAAATAACTCATTTGCATGGGGCGCAATATTAGGGGGAACAATATCCGGAATATTACAAGGATGCGAGGCCGGGGCGTCTTCGTTTGCTAGTTCATTCGTGTACGGTGGAATAATTTCCGGAAAATTATATGATTGTACAGCGGTAGGAAATACAACATTTGCGAGTGGAGATGCGGGAGGGGGAACAATATCCGGGCAGTTATTTAATTGTACGGCAACAGGAAATATTTCTTTTGGTTCGTCCAATGAAAATGTAGGGGCATTTACAATGGAAATTACCGGGGTATTAAATTCTTGTAATGCTTTCGGAAACACTTCTTTTTGTTCCGTAGCAACTATAACAGACGGGATAACGACTCCGATAATTTTCGGAAAATTAAATAATTGCTATGCCTCCGGTCAGGTTGCCTATGCTAGTATAATGTCAAGTCCTGCGGGAACAATAGAGGGAATATTAAAAGGGTGTATTTGTGAGGGGGACTATTCTTTTGCCTCTTCACAGTCGCAGGACGGGGGATTGATTTCCGGAAGATTATACCAATGTATCGGTGAAAATGTTTCCTTTGCAAGTTCTAAAACAGGATTAGGCGGAAGAATACAAAACAGTGGTAGGTTATACGATTGTCAGGCGGGTACGTATTCTTTTGCAAGTTCAAGCAGTAACGATGGAAATACAATTGCAGGACGGCTATACAATTGTTTTGCGCAAGGTCATTGTTTTGCTTCCTCTGAAAGTGGAAATGCGGGACATATAACCGGAAGATTGTATTCTTGTATGGGAGCGTTAAATGTTTATTCGAGTGCCGGAAATGGTGGCACAGGTAACGGAGGGATAATTTCCGGAACATTAAGAGATTGCGAAAGTTCAGGGGATAATTCTTTTGCCTCTTCCGATTCAGGTATAGCAGGAAATATTTCCGGAAACTTATATAATTGTAGGAATACTACAGGGGTTGGTTCTTTTGCCTCTTCATTCAACGGGAACGCCGGAACAATTTCCGGGAGGCTTGTTAATTGTACGGCGGTTGGAAACTGTTCTTTTGCTTCAAATCAAAGTTTTTCAGCAACGGGAACAATTTCCGGGATATTAATTGATTGCACCGCCGGAAATTTTTCGTATTGCAGTACTTCACAGGGACAAGGAGGAACAATTTCCGGAAAATTAACAAATTGTACAGGGGGTACAACCTGCTTTGCATCTGCGGATGTTGGTAATGCAGGAACTATCTTAGGTATACTAACAAATTGTTCAGGTATAGATATTTGTTTTTGCGCCGACTTCCTGGTCGCAGGACAAATGGTAGGAACTTTAATAAATTGCGATGCAGGAACAAACTATGCATTTTCATTAAGTACAATGTATTTAGGTGGAAAAATCAGCCGTTGTCGATCAAATCCAAGTGTGGCAAATCAATCAGCTATAACAATACTAGCAACTTGTACTTTTGAATATTGCGACTTTAAAGGAAATGGAACAGGCTTTGGTATTGCTTCCGCAGATGGTGAAACTTATAATATTGATGCCCGTTTTTGCTCTTTTTATGGAACGGGAATTGATCCTAAGCTAACTAATTTAACAGCAACCCCGTACAATACGGACGATGTAAATTCAATATTCTAATGAACGCAAATAAAATAAACCCGTTTAATATTAAATGGAGCGTTACCCCTATAGTAACATTATTTTCTTTACAAGGATTGGCAGTAAATAGCCCTGCAAATACTTCTGATAATGTACTAGCCTCTTATAGTTTTGACCCTGATCTATTTATTAATCAAGGAACGGAACTAATAATAAAAGCACATTGGACACTAGCAAACACAGCCCTAAACAAAACGCCGGGCATTGTATACGGCGCAACAACTGTTTTTGCCGTAGCCTCGGCAACACCAAACATTAATTTTTTTACAGAAACAAGAATACGAAATATGGATGATAATAATCTTCTATATTATAATTTTTATATACAGGGTAGTACTTCTTTTGGTTCACAAAAAGGAACACTATTAAACACCGCAGGAACAAAAGTAATTTCAGCAAAGGGCCAAAGTGATAATGGAGCAGCCGCAGACTTACAATTGAATGCATTTAGTATTCAGTTAGCAAATTACGGAGGGTTTTAAATGGACTTGTTATTTGAAAATTTATTAGCCAGTGCTTTTGAGGGGGATAAAATGAAGTTTTACGGATGGGCAGTTAAACTATATAGTAAACAACAACTGGATATTGATTTTAGCGATTTTGAAAAAATAAAAAAATTTATTACAAATCATAAAAATATGACCGCTATTTGTGAGGGTCAGCTATTGGAATATCTTTTAACAGTTAAATAAAAAATCAATCATGGAACTAAAACATTTTGTTTATGAGTTTAAAGGGATTAACAAACCGATTATTTTAAACAGTGCAAGTAAAATTGTAGTTGTTATTAACGGTGTTCGGTCATTTAAAATTGAAAAATTATTTTTTGCTAAATATGAACTGGATATAGAAGATGTTAGCGGATTCAGTATTTTACAGTTAGTTGAAAACGGAAAATTAAAAATAGATGAAAATACTATTTTGGATATTTCTTTTTATGATTTTACTACTGATACCGAATTTATAATATCTAAAATTCGTAGGCCGTTTATGTATGATAATGATAAAACAATAACAACTGAAGATCGTGTGAAAATGGTTGATTTGTTGCTACCTGTCATTTCACCTTTTTTACCAATTATTAACAATCCTGTTGTTACATTAGGCGGTGAACATTGGGAAAATTTTAGAAACAAAATTATATCGGAGGGTTTTAATGAAATCGCAAAAGGAAATTATAGATTTTATCATCTTAATGATCAAATCGCTTTCTTCGTACTTATTCCCGGAAACTTCCTTTCTATTGAGTTATTTGATGAAGGAAACGGAATTTTATCTTTTAAAAATGAAGAGAAAGACTATGAACTTATATTCAAAAATAATAATTTAAACATAAAACAAGTCGTATTATGAAAAGCCCGTTATTCAAATTAAAAGGTAAAGACTTTGCAAAAAGTATTGCCATGTTTGTGATTACTACATTAGGAGCATCTGTTTACAAAACAGTTGTTACTTCGGGTATTCCATCAAACACTCATGATCTTGTACAAATACTGGGTACAGCTGGTTTGGCGGCCGGTTCATATCTTTTTAAGTCCTTTATAACAAATAGTAAGGATGAATTACTAACTAAAGAAATACACCTAAATGGCACAAACTGAGGCAGAAAAATGCGCCGCAGCAGGTGGTACATGGAAATACGATGCAGGCACTGGCTATTGTGACCTTCCTAAAAAGGGTAAGCCATTGGATGCCGCCAATATTAGACCTGCTTTAAAACCTGTAATGTTCGACCCTGTATCGGGTAAATTTATGGTTGATGGTGGGGCAATTACACTGGTTAACGCCTCACCTTCAGGCGGTGGTAGTAAAGGTGCTACTGGTGCACCTGGTGCTACAGGTTCGACAGGTGCTACAGGTGCAACGGGTGCTACTGGTGCACCTGGTACTCCAGTTGCCAGTGGATCAGGTGTTTTGGATTTTCCAAATACAGGGCGTCAAAGTTCTTCTGATCTTACTGTTATAGTTATTGGTGCATTACCAGGTCAGATGGTTGCTTTAGGCGTTCCTTTTGGATCTGTGGTTACTGATAGTGATTATACGGCATGGGTGAGCGCACCAGGAGTTGTTACAGTACGTTTCTCTAATTATTCAGCCGATGCTCTTAATCCTGCACCGGGTACGTTTACAGCAGGTGTATTGATATAAATAACTTCGACTGTTTTTAATTCCATGATGCTTTATTTTCAGTCGTTAGCAAAACCCTTCATTGATTTGAGGGGTTTTTTATTGCTTTAAAAGGGTAGTTTTATTTTTTCTCTGTTTATTTCTTCGTCAATTGAAAATTACTGAGTTGCAATTTCCTGCATCAAAAGGATTTGAGTATTTTAAAATAAACTTTTCCCTTTCGATTTTGTTTCTGAAGATGTTTAGGAGGTTGTTCATAGTGTTTGGGTTTTAAGTTCGTGTTATTTAGTTATATATGTATAATCGTTTAAACTTATCTAATCCGTATGCATTTGTTTTTATAAGTAATTTTAATAAATCAGACGCAACAATGGATTCAGTTAAAATATTATTTTCTTCCTTCCATTGTTTAATACCAAATTTACATGCACCTGTTATCAATCTATAATGATTATCAGTTATAATTGTTTCAGGTATAATTGGCTCGCTTTTTAATTTATATGAAATTATCTTAAATTCAAGATCGCTAAATGCTTCTTTTAAATCCTGTGAATGAGCATAAAAAGTCCCTTTATTTACAATGAAAAAATTATAATCCTTATTTACTTTTTTAGCGTTCCATATGGCATAGTTTTCATTTTTTATTGTTTTTAATCTGTCACTTAATAATTCGCAAAATATTCCATCTATTATGGCATATATTTTTTCTTCTTTTTTCCAAAAGAAATTTTTGTTTATTTCAATTTCAGGTATGGTTAGTCCTATATGTATTCTTGAATTTTTAGTTATTAAAGAACCGCCTACAGTTGGGTTGAAGCCTTCAGGAATACTTGTAACGGATCCGAGATCCAAATAACCGCCTACAGTTGGGTTGAAGCCTTCAGGAATACTTGTAACGGATCCGAGATACAAAGAACCGCCTACAGTTGGGTTGAAGCCTTCAGGAATACTTGTAACGGATCGCAGATTCAAATAACCGCCTACAGTTGGGTTGAAGCCTTCAGGAGTACTTGTAACGGATCGCAGATTCAAATAACCGCCTACAGTTGGGTTGAAGCCTTCAGGAATACTTGTAACGGATCCGAGATACAAAGAACCGCCTACAGTTGGGTTGAAGCCTTCAGGAATACTTGTAACGGATCGCAGATCCAAAGAACCGCCTACAGTTGGGTTGAAGCCTTCAGGAATACTTGTAACGGATCCGAGATACAAATAACCGCCTACAGTTGGGTTGAAGCCTTCAGGAATACTTGTAACGTATCGCAGATCCAAAGAACCGCCTACAGTTGGGTTGAAGCCTTCAGGAATACTTGTAACGTATCGCAGATCCAAAGAACCGCCTACAGTTGGGTTGAAGCCTTCAGGAATACTTGTAACGGATCCGAGATACAAAGAACCGCCTACAGTTGGGTTGAAGCCTTCAGGAATACTTGTAACGGATCGCAGATCCAAATAACCGCCTACAGTTGGGTTGAAGCCTTCAGGAGTACTTGTAACGGATCGCAGATACAAATAACCACCTACAGTTGGGTTGAAGCCTTCAGGAATACTTGTAACGGATCGCAGATTCAAATAACCGCCTACAGTTGGGTTGAAGCCTTCAGGAATACTTGTAACGGATCCGAGATCCAAAGAACCGCCTACAGTTGGGTTGAAGCCTTCAGGAATACTTGTAACGGATCGCAGATCCAAATAACCGCCTACAGTTGGGTTGAAGCCTTCAGGAATACTTGTAACGTATCGCAGATCCAAAGAACCGCCTACAGTCTCTTTTCCTAAGTACTGCTCTTCAGTTAGAGTGCACATTTTAATTAATTGCTCTTTTTTCATAGTTCGTGTTATTTACAGTGTTGTTTAAATTTAATGTATATATTTTTTCGTGTGCTGTATAAA
>Ga0163147_10002459_pt1 | contig 26156 bp, 12 predicted proteins | sample OliLakLV19MP6G1_FD_148597 | JGI IMG/M metagenome (GOLD analysis project Ga0163147, IMG submission 148597) | Freshwater microbial mat bacterial communities from Lake Vanda, McMurdo Dry Valleys, Antarctica- Oligotrophic Lake LV.19.MP6.G1 | ecosystem: Environmental > Aquatic > Freshwater > Lake >...
CTGGCCACCACTCCGCGCGCGCATTGAAGCCTTCGTCAAGGGTGGGGGCCGCGTCCTCATCATGTCCCAGGATCCCGAGTGGGTTCGCGCCAATAGTGGGTTGCGTATTGCCAGGCCCGCTGGACGCCGCTTTTGGCCCGTGCCGACGCAGGCCTCGCATCCAATTCTCGCAGGGCTCGATGGCGAGGATTTTCGTGATTGGCGCGGTGCCGGCACGCTCGTTGACCCCGCCCTCAGCATGGACTTGAATCGTGCCGTTCCCGTAATTCCACGCTGGGGATGGCACCTCAACAATACTGGCAGCGTGGCTTCCGCAGCGATGGAAAAACCGCATTTTGGAAGATGGACGCCATTGCTCGAAGGCGAATTTGATCTCGCCTACAGTCCGCTCATGGAAGCGCGTATTGGCGACGGTCTTCTTGTCTGGTGTGGACTCGATCTCGATGGCCGCACTGAGGAAGATCCCTCGGCTGCGCTTGTTTCGCGCAGACTGTTGTCCTACCTCGATGGGCCGCTGCCGCCCATCGCGGCTCAAGCTCCCGCCACCTATATCGGTGGGCCGGAGGGAGAGAAGCTCCTTGCGTCTCTCGGGCTCGTATTCAAGAAGGCCAACGCCGCACCTCCCCAACTCGGGTTGCTCATCATCGGCGAGGGCGGCGCAACGCCCTCCGACGCGGAACTCAGCGCATTCGTTAAAAGCGGCGGGCGCTTGCTCCTCCTCGGCGGTGCGGCGAACACCTTGGGCTTCGCTCTTACTTCAAAAAAACTGGGAGGGGCCTCGTCTCCTCCACTATGGCCCGAGGCGGCTGGCCTTTCTCCATCCGACCTGCGGTTACGGGTGGATTTTGAAGCTCCGCTCCTCGATCCGGGTTCGAATGAGACGGCCGCAAACGGTCTGCTTGGTCGCCGTGCGGAAGGTCGTGGTGTCGCCATTGCGTTCCCGCTGACTCCCGACCGCCTCCCCGCAAAAGACAAGACCTACCTCCGGTTCAGCCAGTGGCGTCTCACCCGTGCGCTTTCCCAAATCTTGGCCAACCTGGGCGGCACATTCCAATCCGACGCGGACTTTTTTAACTTTGCCCCGCCTGCCTTGCAGGCCATCGCCCTCTCCGGCGACTGGAAAGTCCAAGACGAGATACTCCTTCCACCCGCACCGTCCCCCGACCAGCCAGTTGCCGATGTAGGTCGCGACGCAAAGACCACCGGTTGGGAACTCCCCGCATTCGACGACTCGAAATGGAAGACGATTCCCCTTCCGCTGGAACTCGGGAAAGCTATCCCAGCCTACGCCAACAAGGATGGCGCGTTCTGGTTCCGTCGCACGTTCAACGTGCCCGCCGAACTCGCCAACAAGACACTCCTCCTCAAGCTCGGGCCCGTGGACGACTTCGACGAAGTCTGGGTCAATGGCACCCGCATCGGTGGCACGCCCAAAGGAACGAAGGATTCTTGGAGCATCAACCGCGAATTCAAAATCCGCCCCGGTATGCTCAACCCCGGCCCAAACACCATCGCCGTGAGATGCTTCGACCAATTTGGGGGCGGCGGCTTCACCGCATCCTCGCCCGATACAATGATGCTAGAACTCGCGACCCCGCAAGTTCGTCCGGCTCCCTATGTCCAAGGCTTCCGCACCGATCATGAGCTTGGCGATGACCCGGCCCGATATTATCGTTGGTAAGGACATAGAACGAAAACGGCAAAGCCGTTGCCTCATGCAGCCCAGAGTCGGAACGAGCGTCCGCCGCTCCCAACTTGGGGAGGACAAAAACAAGAACCAACCCTGAGGGCATGCGCCACAAGTTGAGGGTTTTTCCCATGCCTCCGGGACTGGGCGAACATCTTCAGGAAGTTCGAGCCCGCAAGAAAAAGGTCACCCCCCGCGCGTAGGCGGCGGTGACCAACAATGTTTATCGTTTTTTTCCGATGCAGCGCCGTTCCGCTTCCGCCCAACATTCGCTGGCGATTTGCCAATAAAGCAGTGTCTGTTGCCAGCGGTCGCCTTCCTCATGAACGATGCCCTCAGCATCTTGGAAAGTCCGGGCATAGTTGATGCTCGACGCAAGTAACTCGGGAGCGAAACAAAAGTAATCGCCGGGGCGGGCAGTTTTCAAGAAGCCCACGAAGCTGCGGGTCCAGAATTCGCGGAAGTGCTTCACATTGGTCGCGTCGAGATCATTCACCTCGATCTGCATGCAGCAGGAGTTCCCGATGCGACCGTGAATAAAGCGGACTCGCTCCAGCACCGGCGCGAGGAAATCGAGCTTCTTTTCGAAATCGCCGTAGATCATTTCGTGACCGGTGTAGTAATGCGAGAAATCGCCGTTGAAACGGATCTCGGAATTGCGCTCCGCCCATTTGACGGTGCGGTAGATGTCCTGAGTCATGGTGGCGCGATGCGTTTCTACAAAAATGGGAAATTGATGTTTCTCGGCTGCTGTGACAATTGCTTTTGCGTAGTCATCCATTTCGGAGTCGGATTCAAATCCTGTGCCCACGTGGAAAATTCCGCAGCCGTAGCCCGCCTTTTTGAGTTCAACAACTTTCTCATCCACCTCCGCCGTGGAGTCGAACCGCCCGCCGCCGGTCCAGAACAAATCTGCCTGACGACAAATTTCGGGGTTGCCCCAGTTCAGGCCTTCGATGCCGTTGGCGCGAAGAAATTGATAGCAGGAAAGATCGTCTTGCGACAGAAAAACCGGGAACGAACTGGTCGCGGGAAGATCAGAAATCGAGCCGACATTCAAATCGAACCGCAGTCGAGGTGGATGGCTGCTGCCATCGTTACAATTGGGAATCATGGGTGTTTTTGTTTGATTGGCTAAGTATGTGGATGGGCTGCGTCCTTTTCCAGCAAACGCACACAGGCCGAATCAATGAGACGGCTTGAGAACTACGGGGCGGCGACTGTAGTCGGCCTCGCCAGTCACCACATACACCATCGGACGATCCACGATGGGAAGATTATTATCCCCGAAAGTGCCATTGGCATCCACATATTGCATGAAAAACGCGCGGCGCGCCTGATCCGTGTGATTGAGTTTGGAGCGATGCAGTGTGAGGCCGGTGAATGCCACGCCTTCGCCAGCTTTCATGATGGCGGGAATGCCGTCGCCTTCGACCGGGACTTCCATGTGCCAGCTATCGGCGCTTTTTTTCCCGTGCGGCAGGATTCCGTTTTTGTGGCTGCCAGGGACAACCCAGACGCAGCCGTTGGTGAGATCGACATCATCAAGGGGAATCCAGATGGTCATGTTGTTTTCAGGAAGAATCTTGGAGTAGCCGTTATCTTGATGCCATGGGAATTCGGACTTCCCGAGATTGGCATCAGGAAACTTCGTCACAAATTGTGTGTAGATCCAAGCGAGATTTTGGCCGAGCACCTGCTGTACCAGCGGTAGATGTGGTCCGAACATGCCGAAATTGCGCACGGGTTCAGAATACGCCGACATCTGGCTGCGGAAAAGCGTGGGCGGATTTGGTTTCGGATCATCGTAATGCAGCGGCCGGTTGCGAAACTTCAGCTCCTCTTCGCGGAGAAGGGAGATGGTTTCATCATCCATGATTTTGCCGAGCATGCACCAGCCCTCCTGGTTGTATTGCTCAATCGCTTGTTTTGTTAGTGGTGTTGGTTGCAACATAGGGTGAGAATCATTGCGGAAGGTGGCGTAAATGTCTTTTCATCGTCTGGTATTTTGTGATCACTTTTCACTGTCATGCGCGCCGTTGTCCAGGTTTTGCCCGTGCCCACGGCCTTAGAAGGAGCAGTGTGGCATCATCATCCCGCTTCCCTGAACTCCATTCCGCCGCACCGGCATGAAGAATTGGAGCTGAATCTATCCGTGCGCGGCCGTGCGACCTATCTATTGGAGGATCGCCGCTACGAACTTTCGCGCGGCAGCTTGGTATGGCTGTTTCCTGGACAAAATCATGTACTGCTAGAGCAATCCAATGATTACGAAATGTGGATCGTGGTTTTCCGACCGAAGCTGGTGCGGGCAACCTCCGCAAATGAGACTTGCCAAGTGCTCAAGCAGCCCAAACCCAAAGGTAATTTCTGCAAAGTTCTGGGAGAAGCACCTGCCGCACGATTGGCATCCCTAGCTGCGGAATTGCGCGATGCGATGGACGATCCGCCGCGCTTCAATACCGGCTTGGCCTACCTGATGTTGTGTGCGTGGGCAGAACTTCGGCAATCGGGTGGAATCCTATTGGGGATGGAAGTGCACCCCGCTGTTAAGCGCGCGGCCGCTGCACTCCGGGAAGATCCGACTCTGGATGTGGGGGCAGTCGCGCGCCGGGCGGGCTTGAGTGCCTCGCGTCTTGGGTTCTTGTTCCAAAAACAAACCGGACTTTCTTTGGTGGCCTTTCGCCATCGCCAAGGGCTGGAGCGTTTCCGGGTCTGCTATGGAGACGGGAAACGACGTACTTTGCTAGAGGCGGCGCTAGAGGCGGGCTTTGGCAGCTATGCCCAATTCTATCGCATCCATCGCCGCCTTACCGGTCGCTCGCCATCAAAAGGGAATTGACGAATCTAACTCGGAGACTTATGGCATCCGGACGTTCATGGCCGCCTGGCTCCACCTAGACTTTCCCCATGCGGAATGCAGCGGGGTGGTGGTGCTGAAAGCATAACGCCAGCGTCATCTCAATGCCGCTCACGGCGTGACGCCGAGCGCCGGGCGGGAGAGATCCACGCCCTTGCTGCGGGCATAATTAATCATCTCGGCGACGGCTTGCTTGCGGTGCTTTTCGGGGAGGAAATTGATCCGCACAAATTCCTCGCCAAATACGCGCCCGGCGGGGATCTCCATCGAGCCAGACGGCTTGCCGTTGATAGAAAATAGGATCCCTGCGCCAGTGAGACCGAGGCCACCGACACCCGGGCCTTCAGTGCAATGTCGCGGTAATTCGGAGGCTTTCGTTCAGAGGCCATTCAACCTGTTAACTGTTCAATCTATTGCTTGCCGCAAGCCTGTAGTGAATCTTCAGGACGTAAGTTTAACAACAATCCCACCCGAAACCAATGCATCCCATGAACAAAACCCTCTTATCCCTCATCGGCTTTGCCGTGCTCACGGCTTCGGCAAACGCTCAAGTCCTCTACGACTTCAACACCAGCCAGGCAGACTATAACGCCAACTTTACCAGCACGGCTGGCGGCACGTTCTACCAGACGGGTTGGCAAGCCACCGGCGGTGTCTCCAATAGCGGAAGTATGAACACCAATGGCACCCAGCAAACCGGCTTTTACAATACAAGTGTGGGACAGTTCACGACAAATGGCGACACCAAGTTCGTCTCGATGTATTTTCTGGCTGGGACGCTAACCAGCAACAATTTCGACGGTCGGGCGCAAGTTGGTTTTGGCACTGACACTGCGGTTTCCTTTGGGAGCGGGAGCTTCGTCGGTGGCACGGTCGCAACCACTGCGAATGATGGAACAAATGGCACAAATTACGCGCTCCGGGTCAATTATCGCAACGGAGGCACTGGCGCGAACACGCAAGACACGAACATGGGGAACCTGATCACCAACAACGAGTGGTATCAACTCCGGCTGGACTTGAACTACACCGGCTCCAATGCCTACACCGCCACGGTGAACCTGTATAGCTGGGGGGCCGATGGGGTCACCGGCGGCGGGCTCGTCGATAGCTTTACGACCACCGCGCTTAACGCCTCTTCCGGCGGTAACCTCAGCACGATCACCAACACCAACCTCTTCGCCGGTTTCATGGGCGCGACTTCGAACGCCGGCCTGCGCGCTGAACAGGTGGATAATTTCGCTACCATACCCGAACCTTCCGCTTACGTGATGATGCTCGGTGGAATTGGAGTGTTGCTCCTCCTCCGCCGTCGCCGCGCCTGACCGGTCGCAAGATTTATTGATATCTCAGGGGGAAATGCCGGGGCGATTCTGTGTAACGGAATCGCCCCGGTTCTTTTTCCCAATGACATGCCTCGCCACGCACGACCATCGTCCGGGCGGATGAGTGCAGGAACATTCAATCAATATTCCTACAGACAGTCAGAGATGCCCCGCTAAGTTAACCTGTTAACTTTTAATGTTATTTCCGGCACTCGTTGGCGGTGCGAGAGTCGTGTCAGTGGTTGACAGGATGTGTCAATCCCCCCCAACGCATGTCCTCCCTCCGACATTCAGCTACAGCATTGACGGTCCTCGTTCTGGGGTCGATCGGGGCCGTCGGGCAAACGACCTATCGCGATGTGCCCTTGGATTGCGGCGGCTGGGTCAGCGGCTTTGCACAGCATTCCAGCGGACGCCTCTACGGCTACGGGGATATATTCGGCCTATACCGCAGCGATGACTTCGGAGCCACGTGGCGCTTCCTTCAGGCCGGTCTCACCGATCCGGGCAACATCACCTTCGTTTCCGGCGTCACCGTTCACCCGCTCGATGCCAACCGCGTCGCCTACATGGCAGCCGCCCGCGTCTGGACCAGCGCCGACGGCGGCGACTCGTGGACCACCCGCCTCACCGATGTCAGTAAAAACACCCTTGATCGCGGCACCAAACCCATCGCCTACCACCCCACGCAGGCGAATCAACTCTGGCTCGCCGCCAACCGCTCCGGGCAGACCTCCAGCCTCTGGCGTTCAACCGACAACGGCGTGTCTTGGTCGGCCAGCGGCGGCACCGCGTTCGTCAATGAACGCGCTGTCACCATCCATTTTTTTCCCTCTGCCCCCAACGAAATATGGGTGGGCACCGATGCGATCAGCGGATTGAGCACGCTCGGCGGTCTCTGGTGCTCGGTTAACGGAGGCACGACTTGGACCAAGGTCTGGAATAATGGCGGGGCACAGACGGAAAACTACGGCACTCCCGCCGTAAACAGTATTGCGCGCAACGCCGCTCGCGTCTCTGTGTTTTCATCCAACGACGGGGTGTGGCAGGTCACGGCAACCGATTGGAACAACCCCGCCACCTACATCGCGACCCAGCGCACTTGGAACGGCCAAAACATCCCCAACGTCACCGCCCTGGCCAACGGCTCTTTCTGGGCCAGCGAAATCGGCGACCAAACTTGGGCACCCAAGGTAAGCACTGATGGCGTCACCTGGACGGATCGCCAGATCACCCTTACCGCCGCGTATGTCCCGGAATGGGCCAGCGCCGCCCAGATCACGTCCGCCAATCGCGTCTATGGCCGCGACATGATGGTGCAGGACGTAGCCAACCCCAACCGTTGGCTGCTCACCGGTGGTGGCTCGGCCCACCTGAGCGAGGACAACGGCCTCACTTGGCGCTACCAACCCGGCGGCATGGCCGGCATCGCCAGCCACCGCGTGAATTTCGACCGCCTCAATCCCCTCCGCGCCTACATCGCTACTGCTGATCGTGGTATCTTCATCGTCACCGACGGCGGCCTCTCCGGCACTACCAGCACCAGCTCCCGCAAGACCTTCGACGAGCTGCATAATTTCCACGAGGTCATGGTCTCCGCCGACGGCCAGACCATCGTCGGTGCTGGCGTGCAACAAAGCCTCAACCAGACGGTCATCATTCGCTCCACCAACGGCGGCTCGACATGGGCCAAAGTCACCCCCGCCGGCCTGCCCGCGAGTTACGAGGGCATCACCCGCGCGGTCATGTCGCTGAACAACCCCAACGACTACCTCGTGCTTCTCGGCTACACCGACAAAGCCGGTCAGGCCAACAACCCCGGCCTTTACCGCACCACCGACGGCGGCGCCAATTTCACCAAGGTCGGCGGCACCTCGTTCGATGGCATCAACACCGGCATGCGCTACGCCGCCGAACTCGCCCGCCTCGAACGCGACGGCATCAACCCCAACACCCGCTACCTGTGCCTGCGCGCAGACAACAACTCCTTCGCCCGCGGCGTGTGGCGCAGCACCGATGGCGGTACCACTTGGGTGCTCCGCACCGATCCTTTCGGCGGTGCCTGGACTTGGGCCTTAGCCGTCGATCCCACCGTCGAAGGTCGCCTCTGGGCCGGTGCGCACAGCCTGCGCCGCAGCGATGACGGCGGCGGCACGTGGACGACCGTTTCCAACTTTGTGGATATTGATTCACTCGACGCCTATGCCGGGCGGCTCGCCATCTTCGGCCGCCGCAGCGGCGACACGTTTAATAAAATTTACGCCAGCGCCGACAACGGCAACACCTGGCAGGAACAGACCGGCCCCACCAACCGCCTGCTCTGGGCCAATCGCGAAATCTCCCTCGACCCTTGGCGCGCAAATCAAATCTGGGTGACCAGCTCGCGCTCCGTCCAGCTCATCAATCCTCCGACCGGCCTTGATCCCCTTCTCATTGGCACCATCACCGGCTCCGCACCCGCCGGAGGCAACGCCAGCTTCGCCGCATCCATGGCCTACGATGGCAACACCGCCACCGCCTTCTCTCCCGCCAGCAACGGCGGTAACACCACCCTCGATCTGGGTGTCGGAGTCTCCGCCCGCATCACCTCAATCCGCTACTTCCCGCGCGCCGGCTTCGAAAGCCGGATGAACGGCGGGCGCTTCGAAGGTTCCCCGGATGGGACCAACTGGACCACCCTCGCCTCCCTGTCTGCCACCCCGTCCGCCGGCTGGCAAACAGTCTCGGTCAGCCAGACCGCTTACTTCCGGCACCTGCGCTACCTGCACCCCACGGGGCAGGCGGATGTCGCCGAGATTGAGTTTCGCGGTTTGCTCGCCACCACTCCCGCCATCCTCAACCAGCCGTTGCCAGCGCTCTCCACCCTCGTCGGCCAAGCGGTGAACTACAGCCTTACGGCCAGCGGCACTCCTTTGCCCACCTTCAGCATCATCGCCGGCACCCTGCCCGCAGGCCTTTCGATTAACGCCACCACTGGAACGATTTCAGGTACGCCGACCGCCGCCACCACGGGCACCGTCACCGTGCAGGCAAGCAACTCCAAGGGCAATGCCACCGCCACCATCAGTTACAGCATCGTGCTCGGCGCGCGCATCAGCGCCAGCACCCCGGCCCCCAGTTTCACCCAAACCACCAACACCACCGGCACCGCCCCGGTCACCCTCACCAACACCGGCGACGCCCCGCTCTCTTGGGCCGCTTCACTTCCGACCGTTGACGGCAACTACACCCAGGCTGCCAGCACCAAGCCCGGCAGCGGGATCAGTTACTCGTGGATCAATGCCGTTGCCGGCGGCACAAAGGTCGCCTTGGCCGACGGTGACGAGACCAACGCCGGCCCCATTCCCCTACCTTTTAACTTTCCTTTCTACGGCACCGACCGCACCTCCCTGCGCGTCTGCACCAACGGCTTCATCAGCTTCACCAATACGGGTTCACCTTGGACACCACCCACCTCGCTTCCGAGCACCAGCACCAACGCGCCGGAAAACTTGATTGCGCCCTTCTACACCGATCTCTTTGTGCGCTTCGATAGCGGCATTTATTACCGCGCCGTCGATTCGCAAAGTTTCGCAATCAGCTTCGTTGACTTGGTGCGCTACGCGGACCGTGGCTCCAGCAACCCGCAACGCTACAATTTTCAAGCCATCCTCAAATCCGACGGACGCATCCTCTTCCAGTATCAAAACGTGCCCAACCTCTCAACCGGCTCGCAACTGATCGGTATCCAGAACTCCACCCGCACCCTTGGCTCGACGATTACAATACCATCCCCCACTAACAGTCTGAACGGCCAAGCCTACCAATTTACCCCGCCGCTTGGCTGGCTGGCCGCCATCTCCCCCAACAGCAGCTCCGCCGCTGGAACCACCTTGGCCGCGGGCGCATCGGTCGCCCTAAACGCCACGATCAACACCACCGGCATCGCCACCGGTCAAACCCGCAGCGGCAACATCACCTTCACCTCCAACGACCCCATCAACCCCGTTCTGGCGGTCCTCTTTAACCTTACCGTCGGCACCCCGGCCACCCCGCCGCCCGTCATCGCCTCCGGCCAGTCGGCCTCAGGCACCGTGGGCATCGTATTCTCTTACGCACTACAAGCCACCAACACCCCGACCAGCTACACCCTCGCCTCCGGCACCCTGCCGCCCGGCATCAGCTTAAACTCCAGCACCGGCCAACTCACCGGCACGCCTACCACCGCAGGCACCCACACGCCCGCCTTCACCGCGACCAATGCCGGCGGCACCTCGGCCGCGCAATCCATCACGCTGACCATTGCCCCAAACACGTGGCCAGGCAGCTATGATTTCAACTCCAGTCAGGCGAACTTCGAGTCCACCTTCAACGAAACTACCGGCTGGGGAACCCTCTGGAACGCCACCTCCGGCGTGAGCGGAGGCGGCGGTCTCGCCACCGATTCCTCGGAACGCGCCGCCCTGCTCCCCGACAGCCTCATCACCTTCTCCACCGCCGGGCAGAGAGTCGTCACGAGCGTTGCCTTCAAAGCCCGGGTCACCGCAGGCGCAACCAACACCGCCGGAGGCATCGGCCTCAGAATAGGTATCAACATTCTAAATACACCTTTGCTAGCCTCGGGCGGATACCTCGTCGCCGGCCTCAACTCGGCATCTTCCAACTCCATCACCTCCGCCCTGATGGCCGACAGCCGGAACAACACACCAGGCGCATCGACCACCACCGGTACCGATGCACTTACGCTCGCCGACAATAATTGGTATCGGCTCGACGCCACGTTCACCTACACCGGCGGCGACAGTTTCAGCATCACCACCCAAGTCTATGATCTTGGCTCGGCCGGCACCTCCACGGCCACGCTCATTGATGCCTTCACGGTCACGCGCAGCGGATTGACCAGCCTCGTCAACGTGCCCGTATATGTCGGCCTCCAAGGCCGTTCCGCCGCCGGTGCCGGCGGCGTGCGCACCTTTGATAATTTCTCCGCTACGACTCCGCCCAACTCCCCCGTTATCTCGTCCGGCCAAGCCACCAGCGGCACCTCCGGCACGACCTTCAGTTACCAGATCGTAGCCAGCAACAGCCCCACCAGCTACGCTCTCTCCAGCGGCACCCTGCCCAGCGGCGTGTCCCTGAACACCGCCACCGGTCTGATCTCGGGCACGCCGACGGCCTCCGGCACCTTCACGCCGAGCATCACCGCCACCAACTCCGGCGGCACCTCGCCCGGTGCTACCGTCACGCTCACCATCGTCCCCGCACCGACCGGTGTAGCCACCTTCCGCACCACCTACGGCCTCGCCTCCAATGGCTCGCAGGACTTGCTCAATCCAGCCGGTGACGGCGTGCAGAACCTCCTGAAATACGCCTTCAACATGCTCGGTAGCGGAGCAGGGCAGGGGAGCAACTTGAGCGCAGCTAACAGCTCTGTGATACCATCCAACGGCAGCGCCGGCTTGCCCCTAGTGGATGTGGATGGCACTGGGAAACTCCGCGTCACCTATGTCCGTCGCAAGAACACGAGTAACTCGGGCATTACCTACGCCGTTGAGTTCAGCGACACTCTCGCTAACGGCACTTGGGCCGTAAATGCTTCGGCCACTACGGTAGTGACCAGTATTGACACCACCTTTGAGCGAGTCGTCGTGACTGATTCCAATACCCCCACCAAACGCTTCGTCCGTGTCAAGGTCTCCTCCCCATGAATTTCGCCAAACTGATTCTCCTCACAGGTTGCCTTGGACTGCTGGTCAGTTCAGTTCACGCGGCTGATTACTACGTCGCCACCTCGGGCAACGACACTACGGGCAACGGGACGATTGGTTCGCCTTTCCGCACCATTCAAAAAGCAGCGAACACCGCCGTGGCCGGGGACAATGTCGTTATTCGCGCGGGAACGTATCGGGAAACGGTGCGCCCCGCCGCTTCCGGCACCGCATTGGCACGGATTACCTACAAGGCTTTCGAAGCCGCCGGGGCCTTTGAGGAGGTCATCATCTCCGGTGCCGATCCTGTGAGCGGTTGGACTGCCCATGACACCAGCGGGGGCAAGGCGATCTACAAATCCAGTGCAATGAACTGGAATCTCTCCAATACCGGCGCGAGCTTCGGCACCGCTTATCGCAACCAGATTTTCGTCAACGGCGGCATGATGGTCCTCGCCCGCTGGCCCAACGTGCCGGCCGACCGCATTACCCGGCTCAGCTATCAGGATCTGGCTCTCGTTTCATCCGGCAGCGGCCAGGCTGGTAGCACCTCCGCTTCCGCCTGGATCGACAACGCCAACGTCAACGCCGCTTTTCCCGCCGGCTACTGGACTGCCCCCCGGCTCGCCACCGCGCGCGTGTTTCTTTCCCCCGCCACCATGATCTGGGGCATGTCGGTGAAGATCGCCTCGCAATCAACCAACCGCCTGAATCTCGACGCCACGGGCACCGGCTTCAGCTTCACCACCGCCTACTATTATCCGACGACCAACAACCGGTTTTTCCTCTACGACTGGTATGATGCCTTGGACACCGCCGGTGAATACTGGAAGGACACCGCCACCAACACGCTCTACCTGTGGGCGCCCGGCGGTGTTAATCCCGCCACGCTCAATATCGAGGCCAAACGCCGCGACTTCGGCCTGTCTCTGGGCCAGCGCTCTTACCTGACGTTTCGCGGAATCAAGCTGTTCTCCTGCACGGTGGAGAGCGACAGCGCCTCCACCAGCCTAGAGTTCACCGAGATCGAGGCGCGCTACATCGGCCATATCGACAACTACGCGCCGACGTTCAGCACCGCCGCCAACCCACGCGAATTTTATCTGCGGGGCGACGGACACGTCGTCACGGACAGTTATTTTTATGGTTCCGCCGTAGTGGCGATCGGCGCCAGCGGCACCAACATGCGCATCGAAAACAACGTAATCCGCGACTTCGGCTACGCCCACTACGGCTCCGCCATCTTGGCCCGCAACGGCGGCGTCCACGGCAACCGCACCCTTGCCTCCAAGAACCAGTTCCTGCGCAACACCGCCTTCAACGGTGGCCATACCATCGTCACCACCGATCCCGCGCTGGATGTAAAATACAACCGCATCTACAACTCCCACCTGCGTGGCTCCGACGTGGGCGCGGTCGGCATCGCCTCCACCGATGGCCTCGGCTCCGAGATCGCCTACAACGTCATCTCCGACGCCCTCGGCCCCAAAGACAACGGCGTGCTCTACGGCAGCTTCGGCATCTATTTCGACTACGAATGCCGCAACTACACCGTCCACCACAACATCGTCTATAACACGACCGGATCGTCTTACCAACTGATGCCCAACCGCGCGGCCTTCCTGGCCGGTGTGACCAACATGGGCATGAAATTTTACCACAATACCGGCGATGGCGACTTCGGCCTCATCGCCCCGCAGGACATCCCCGGCGTGGATGTGCGCAATAATCTCGTCCGCCGTTTCCTGAACGCCGGCAACGGCAACTACACCAGCCTGCCCAATGTTCAGTTCTCCAATAACACCGCCTACGCCACCGATGCCGCCGCGCCTTATCGCAACCGCCTCAACCGCGACTTGCGCTTCGCCACCGGCTCCAGCACCGGCGTCAATGCCGGTACCGTCATCTCGCCCTACTCCGACGGCTTCGTGGGCGCCGCGCCCGACACCGGCGCGCTGGAGTTTGATCAAGCCGCCTTCATCGCCGGGGCGACCGTGACGCAGCGGCAGTTGTCGTTGCTCACCGTCACGAACATCGCGCAATCGGGAAACCTCGTGGATGTTCAATTCGGCAACCTTCCCGAGGGGCGCAGTCCCGCCCTCACCTTGCAGGTGCGCATCGGCTCGGGGGCCTTCGGCGGCGCGGTGGCCTATGACTATGCGACCGCCACCTGGAGGGTCGTGGGTGTAAACAAAGGCGCGCTCACCGGCCTGCAATCCGTCAGCGTTCGCATCGGCGTCATCGGCACCCCGGTCACGCTGGATTCGCCCATCGACGTGGGCGGCGGGGTTGCCGCTCCCGAAATCGCCGTGCGCGGCAATGAGGTGAATATCATCGACGGTGACAACACGCCTTCCGGCACCGACCACACCATCTTCGCCGATGCCCAGGCGGGCGATCCGGTCGGCACCACCCAGTCCTTCGTGATCTACAATTTCGGCTCCGTGCAGCTCAACATCGGGGCGATCACTTTCACTGGCGCAAACGCCGCCGACTTCTCAGTGGTCACCGCGCCGCCCGCCACCCTCGCTGCGGAAGCCAGCGCGACGTTCGTTGTGCGGTTCAAACCCTCGGCAACCGGCGTGCGCACGGCCATTCTCCACCTCGCCAACAATGACCCGGACGAAGCGGATTTCAATTTTACCGTGCAGGGCCAAGGCACGGCGCCTCTGCCCGAGCTTTACCTGCCAAATCCGCAGTTGACCTCCACGCTGACCTCGAACTCGACCGGCAGTGTCAGCCTTCCCATCCAGAATACCGGCTTAGCGAACTTGACCTGGAGCCTCGCCTCCCCGTCCGGCACCGGCCTCTACTCTTGGGCGGACAGCGTGAGCGGCGGGCCAGCCTTCAACTGGTATAATATTCAGAGCCTCGGCACCAAACACTGGGGTGGCGGTAACGACGACGAAGCAGACACCGTCGTCACGCTGCCGTTCACCTTTCCCTACTACGGCACCAATTACAGCCAGCTCACCATCAGCATCGACGGCATCCTTGCGCCAGGTTCGGCTGCCGGCATCCGCACGTATTGGTCCAACTTAACGCTACCGAATAGTTCCGCACCCATTAACCTCATCGCCCCGTTCTGGGATGACCTGGTTCTGGATGCCTCAGCGCAAATCCGCAGTTACGCGGTGGATGCCACCACCTTTGTTATCCTCTACGAAAACGCAAAATCCTACTCCTCGATTAATCGCATCACCTTCCAGGTAGTGATCCGTTCCAACGGCCAGATTACCGTCCAGTATTTAGACAACCAGTTCACGCGCAGCTACACGATCGGCCTGCAGAACGCCGCCCGCACTCTCGGCCCGCAGGTGGCCTACAGCAACGACACCAGTGCCCTGCAAGGGATCCAGCTCCCGGTCGGCACCGGCATCAACCGCGCCATCACCTTCTTCCCGCCCGCCAGTTTCGTGGCCAGCCTGTCGCCGACCAGCGGCAGCATTCCGCCGGGATCGAGTGCGTCGGTCTCGGTGAACCTAAGCGCCAGCGGCCTCGCCCTCGGCACTTACCAATCAACCATCACCCTTACCACCAACGACGCGGATGAGGCTAGCGTGCAAATCCCGCTGAGCTTGCAGGTAGTCGCATCCATCGCCCCGCCGGTCGTCACCCCTAGCCAAGCCGCCTCCGGCACGGTCGGCTCCGCCTTAAGCTATCAACTCACTGCGAGCAACGCCCCGACTAGTTACACGCTCGTCTCTGGCAGCCTACCGCCCGGCGTTTCGTTGAATACCACTACCGGCGTGTTCAGCGGCACACCCAGTGCGCTTGGCTCGTATGCCCCGACCTTCACCGCCACCAACGCCGCAGGCACTTCGCCAGCCGTATCGGTCACGATCACTATCACGGCCGTGCCATCCGCGCTGGCGTATGAGCCTTTTACCTACACCAGCGCAGCCACACTGGCTGGACAAGTTGCCCCGTCGCCCTTCGGCACGTGGAGCGGAAGCGGAGGCACCATCAATTCGACGGGCCTCAGCTATGGCAACCTAACCACGAGCGGCTTGGCCGGGCTATCCAGCGGCGGCGGGCGCAATTTCTTGCCGGTGGGAAGCACTATCAACTCCGGCATCCACTACATCAGTTTTCTCGCTGCCAACCTAGGCACGGCGAACCTCTATGCCGGACTCGAGTTCCGTGTGGCCACCAGTGCCGATACCGACAACCGGTTCATTGTCGGCGTCTCCAATAACTCAGCAGCCTCCGGCCAGTTCATGGCGCAAAAAGCCTCCGGCGGAACCGTGTTCTCAACCTCCGGCGTCGCTCGCAATGACGCCACCCACCTCTTCGTAATTAAAATCGACTACACCGCAGGCGCAGGCAATCACGTACTCTCCTGGTGGCTGGACCCTGCGGTAGGCGGCGCGGAACCTCCGGTCACCAATACCACGCTCACCGGCGACTTCGCCTTTTCTTTCATCGGTATCGCAAAATTCGGCACCGCGCCGAACGCGGTCTTCGACGAAATCCGCCGCGGAAATTCCTGGAGCAGCGTCACGCCCTCGACTGCGTTGACGGGTCTGCAAACCTTCCGCTCGAACTACGGCCTAGCGGCCAACGGCAGTCAGGACTTGCTCACCCCAGCCGGTGAAGGAGTGGCAAACATCCTCAAATACGCCTTTAACCTGCTAGGCTCCAGCACCGGTCAAGCCGCCGCCCTCGCCACGCCCAACGCCTCGGTCCTCGCTCCCGGCGGCTTCGCCGGGCTTCCCCTCGTCGGCGTCGAAAGCGGCACCGGCAAGCTCCAGCTCACCTTCATCCGCCGCAAGGCCTCCGCCGCTCCGGGCATCAACTACGCGGTCGAGTTCTCCGATGCCCTCGCCTCATGGGCGGTAAACGTCTCCGCCACCGAAAGTGCCACGTCCCTCGATTCCACTTTCGAGCGCGTGACCGTCACCGATTCCGGGGCTGTCACCACCAAACGATTCGTTCGCGTGAAGGTAGCCGCCAACTGAGCGCAGCCGCCTGACATCCCCCCGTCATCACCCGATGAAAAATCAGATAATCCAGAGGCTTTGCATCTTTGCCTTCATCGGACTTGCCGTGCCTCGCTTGGCATTTAGGCAAGCGGGCAATTTCGAACGCAGTGCGGCCACCTATCAAGGGACCGAGAATACCGCCACCTCGCTGGCGTATTTATTTATGAGTCCTACGGCGACGGCTACGGCATGGGCGCACAGGCCAGCGCCCCATTGGATGGTAGTGGCCAGGTGACCGGCACCACCGTAGGGAACACCAACAGTACCGACGACGCCTGGCTCCACCTAGACTTCCCCCATGCGGAATGCAGCGGGGTGGTGGTGCTGAAAGCATAACTCCCGTGCGGGGCGATGCCAAAGATATCGAGGCAGGTTTCTTCGGGGCGGGTTTTCCAGGTGAAGTGGGAGGTCCAGCCGCCGCGCATCCAGCGGGCGTCGAGCGGAGGCGAGATGTTACCGCGGTAGTTGGGGGGAATTCCTCTTTAGGAGGTTCTCGAGATCCTTAAGAACCTTGCGCGGGCCAAGGTAGGTTTCTCCTTCGTAGCTGGAGGAAAGCACATTGCCATCGGTATCAATGATGACGAGATCGGGAATACCTCTGCCGCCGATGCCGGTGATCGGGCTGCGTTTTGAAACTTTGCTATATTCCAACGCAGGCCAAGGCATTTTGTCTTCCTTCATGTAGTTGGCCATGTCGTCCTCCGAGCGGTCGGAACTGACAAAGATGACTTCAAATTTATCACGCGCACTTTTTTTGCGGTTATACCAGCTCACTAGCTCGGGAGTGAAGGTGCGGCAGGGGCCACACCAGGATGCCGAGCGGTAAATGGCAAAGTATTTTTTTCCGCCGAGCGAGGCAGCGTCGAATGTCTTCAGCTTCTTTCCATCAAGAAAAACGAGGTCGCCGGTCAGAGCCTTGGAAATGGCGTTCTCGGCAACCGGGGCTGGCGTAGGTGCGGTCCGGGCTGGCGTAGGTGCGGGAGTAGCCGCTGCAGCAATCGGCGCGGCAGCAGCCTGTGCGTCGAGCCTCGCTTTGACTTCCCCAGCGCGAACGAGCAGGTCGGTCTCGGCCACGGGAAAGGTGAGTGCACTGCCCACAGCATCCACCGCCACGCCGCTAGCGCCGACGGATTTCACGACATATACGCGCCCGGCGGGGATCTCCATCGAGCCAGACGGCTTACCGTTGATGACGATGGGCACCTGGTGGGCCACGTTCACCGTGACCTCACGCGGCCACAGGCTGCGGCTGGACGCCACGGTTTCAAGAGTCACAGGTTCTTGCGCGTTCAGGAACGACAACGCGCATGTGCAAGAGAAAAGAAGGCGCTTCATGGTTTGCATAGGCTCACAATCCCTCCAGAGAATCAAGCTCTCAAAAAGTCTCAAACGGGAACACAAGTTTCCTTGCGTCCCCATGCCGCCGAATAATGCGAGGCCCCTTCGCTAACTCTGGCATCAACCAGTCACTATGAAAGACTCAGGCTTTCCGGCGGCGGAGAAACAACAGGGCACCTAAACCAAGGCCAAGCAAGGCATAGGTAGATGGCTCGGGGACGGCCGTCATGCTGAAGTTGTCGGCGGCCGTAAAACCTTGGTTACGTGTCCCGAACTGGCCATAGGTTGCCGTCGCTGCATTGTTGAAGGTGGCATTGGCAATGGTCACGTTCGTAATAACCAGAGTTCCTACAGTGGATGCAAAACTGGCTCCTGTCTGCCCCCAGTTCTCAAGTGAACCCGAAACCGTCCAGATGTCACCCGTAACGGGCTTGGTGATAATGGCATTCAACCTCAACCAATCGCCCGCTATAAACGAGCCGGTAAATGCAGTTGTTGCACCGTTAACGGAAGCGCCACCATTAACCGCAGATCGAACGGTAATTTGAGTGGGTGTTAAAGCTAGGCCAATGGCTGAGAAGGTTGCATTTGCGTTGCTACCAAAATTGTAATTGATGTCGTTAGAGATCCCTAGGAATGCCTGAGTTGTGCCGCCAAAACTGTTAGTGGTTCGCTGAAAAACGCTCATGGTCAGTTCATTGGGAATACCAGTCTGAAGTGTGAAGCTCGCGTTGGAAGCAATGCTGGTTGAAGGATTCCCGGAATTTGCAATAGCTAGACCGCCGCCGCCTGATATGCCGGAAGTTGCATTGTAGGTAATGCCAGCGGAACCAGTGCTAGTAACAGTGTAGTTGCTCAGGGTATTTGAACTAAAAGTATCACTAAATACAATCTGCGCAGACGCCTCACTCAGCGGCAGGACGGACAAAGCCGTCACAGCGAGCAGGGCTAGGGTGAGAGGAGAGGAACTTGCTTTGCGATGGGAGGGAGGTGTTTTCACTGAGGCCAATGTGATGTTCTAAGTTTTAAGAAACAAATTCTTTATTGCGGGACAGTCCCGCATTATAACGGAGTGGTGCAAAAGGTTGCTGTTGAAACGATCCGTGAACTAGCCCGTCTAGCAAAGTGTAGTAAGACCACGGTGGCGCGAGCCCTCAATGCACAGTCGAGGATTTCCGAGGTCACGCGACAGCGGATTCTAAAACTCGCTGAGTCTTCGGGCTACCGTCCGGACCCCAACATTACCAGCCTCATGTCGCGTCTGCGGGCGCGCAAGACGCACAAGCAAAGTGTAAACATAGCGTGGCTACGCTATGGGGAAGCCCCCGCCGTGCCGCAAACCCTGCCGTGGTTTAAGAACCTCTGGGTGGGGGCCCTGAACAGGGCGGAGCAGTTGGGATTTACACTGGATCAGGTGATTGAGAAAGAAAGCACGACAACGCCAGAGCGATTAAAAAAAATCTTATTAGCGCGCGGTATAGTGGGCCTCTTAGATGGGCCGCCGCGATTAGAACAATGTTTTGAAAAGTTTGACTGTTCTCCTTTTGCTGTCGCACTTTTAGGGGAGGTGGATCATGCGGGACCCTATCCCCATTCCTCCGCTCACTATTTTTATAACATGGGGTTACTCTTCGAGGAGCTGCGGCTGCGAGGATATAGGCGGGTGGGGCTGCTGCTGGGAAGCTACCTACACCAAATCATGGGGGAAGCGGTGGTGGCGCGGTTCCAGTATGAGCAGCTAAAGCAAGGGGAGGAGGAAAGAATCCCTTGGACACCAGACATCCCCAATGAGGGCAAGGGGCTGAGCGATTGGATGAAAAGATGGAAGCCAGATGTTTTGATATGTGCAGATAATCGGCTGATCAAGGCTCTCAATGCCTGTGGCTACCGCGTGCCTGAGGATGTGGGGGTGCTACACCTCAATCTAGCGGAGGACGTAGCGGGCTGGTCGGGGATTGATCAAAACCATCAATTGATCGGGGCTGCGGGGGTGGACCTCCTAGCCGATCAGATCCATCGGGGGGAACTGGGAAAGTCCCTGGTGCCGAAGGAGGTTTTTATACCTGGTTTTTTTGTGGCGGGGGGCACAGTGCGGGGGCGGGAAAAGAAGCAGTAGGCTGTTCCATGTTCGACCCTTCGCAAGGTCAGTCCCACGTTCACAACCCGCCCAATTTGCATTATAGGAAATAGGATCGCATTCGCGCGTGTGCCGCTCCAAGTGGAATAACTGCGCTCAACGAATCCACTACCCCACCCACACGCCTTCGATGCTCATTGCCTTGGCGTAGGGAGGAACCCCCGTTTCATTACGAATCAAGCTGGCTGTCAGCATATCTACCGCAGCCGCTCCGAGCAAATGCATGCGGCGGTCTATGCCGACCAGCCCGGCCACGTCCGCCGCGAGATTCATGTGAGCGACCACCACTTCCTGCGGCACTTTGAACCCGGCTTTTTTGACCGCATCTGGTACATCTGAGTGGTTGCAGATTACCGCATCGGGGCGATGCTTTTTTACCCAAGCCATCACCTCGGGAATCTCGTTGGTGAAAAGAATAGGCACCCGCCGTCTCTCTGGCAGATCCATCTGTCCCCGCAGTAAGCCCGAGGTGAACGCGTAGGCAGTCTCTTTATCCACATGTGAGGTGATCACAAGGCCGATTCTCTCTCGCCCATTTTCGCTAAGATTTATGAAGGCGAGCTGCATATTGTAGAGATCGTCGGAGTTTACGCGATGGTGCTCGTGGATCGCCTCGGTATGGATGCTCGAGTGCTTAGCAAGGAGGTGATGATCCCCGATACAGACCACTGCAAAGCCATCCCACGGCTGCACCGCATGGTGGCCCCGCTCCAAACTCGGAAGAAGCACGCCGACAATTCCCCGAGCCCTCAAAATCTTTTGGATTTTTCGTACGTTTTCCTCGGGCGCCTCAGGACGTATCTCCGGAAACCATATCTCATCTAACTCGTAGCCCAATTCTCGCGCGCGTGCCTGCGCCCCCGTGAGGATCGGCTGAGACCAAGGTTTGCGCCACATGTTTTCATCCGGATGATCGTTGATCCATCCCAACACTGCACGAAATTTGGCCGGCTTTCGAGACCGCACCGACGCCTGGTAGGCGGATAAAAGTGGATTGGGGCGGTATCCCATTTCGCTCGCAATCTTCTGGATTCGCGCCCTCACTGGCGCGGAAATCCTCGGGTCGTTTCGCAGGGCCAGCGAAACTGAGGCCACAGAGACTCCCGCTTGCAGTGCAATCTCGCGGTACCTCGGGGAGGGGAACTCAGAATTCATTTAACCTATTAAATAACCATCTGATTGCTTCCCGCAAGGTTGAAGTGATTATACCAAAATTTGTCAAACCCTCGACCCCCCCAGCAACACATCCAAGCTCGTCCTCGCGACAACCATTGCCCTTGCATTTTTAACCGCAGGCTCAGGCTTCTCACAAACTTGGAATATTGATGCCGCCAGCAACTTGGCCGCGGTGTGAGTGAGTATCAATTGGGCACATAAGGAACCGGACAGATTATTCTAAATGACATTCTCGCCATCAGTGCGGGTGCCAGTGGCGGCGGATCTTCTGAAGGCAATACGGTTTCTCTCAATTCGCAGATCGCCGGATCTAATGGCCTTATCCTTTCTTCCTTAAATTCCATTGACGGAACGGACGCAGGGGACAAATAGCAAGTGGTTTGGGTTCTGTAACATCCGGAGTTTCAGCCCGCGACCGTGGCATTGGCTTCCAGCCAATGGGGAAAGAGCTTCAACTTTTGCGAGTGGCGCGTCCGCTCCATCAGCTAGAAGCAGATGCTACGCGTCCCAAAGATCGCTCGGGGATTATATTCTGACCTCAGCTGAATTCCCAACCTCACCCACTTTTAATCACACCCTATTGAACCAGTTGAACAACGAATTCCTTGCACTTCGACAGCTAAAGTCTACAATTTTATGGGTGGGCCCTCCCGTCCCAAGCCCCCCCTATGCAGCGATTTTTCTTCCCTCTCGTTCCCGTTTTCCTCTTCTGCGCAGCGGCGCTCCCTGCTTTTTCGCAATCGGGTTCCATTCAATTTAGCCAGCCCGTGTTTACGGTATCTGAGAACATCCCCGTGGTCCATACGGATGGGAATGGTAAGACCTTTATCAACCCCACGGTGATGACCGTCACCCGCACTGGCGGCAGCACGGGAGTGCTCAGCGTGGACTTCTGCGTCTGGGCGGACGAAACGACCGATAACGCTAAAGAATATCGGTGGCCTGATATCGCTGGCGGTAATTATAAATCTGTGAACGGCGAACAAGGCTGGGTTTCCGCCGGCACACTCACTTGGGCAAATGGCGATAGCTCGCCCAAGACGATACCGTTCTCGATCCCGTTTCTTGGTGAAACACGATATCCCCTCTCCCCTGCTTCTGACGTGCAGGGAACCATCACTTACTCTGCCCGCCTAGTGAGCCCCTCTGTCGGCGGCACCCTGGGCGCAAACTCCACCGCCAAGCTCGAAATCACCGATGCGCAAGCACCCGCCGCCGGTGTGCTTAATCTAACCTCCCGTCGCTTCTACGGGGCGGATGGTGGCAGTGCCCTCATCTCGGTGCGCCGCGATGGCGGCACCACCGGCAGTGTCTCCGTCAACTACGCCACCAGCAGCACCCTGCCCGCCGTCGCTCAGTTTCAAGCAATCATCGGTGCTGGTGTCGCTGGCACTCACTACACCACCAGTTCGGGCACGCTCACTTGGGCCGCAGGTGATGCTGCGGTAAAAACCTTCAGCGTGCCGCTACCCGCGACGGGCAGTGCAAATGGTGCGCTCAACGTGGCGATTAACCTCTCTGCTCCGACCAATAGCGCCGTCCTCGGCGTGGTCCCTTCTGCCCTGCTCACGATTCAAAATACCGGTTCAACGGTCTATAACATCAACGACAATATGGAGCCTTCCACCTATCGCGTTAGCCTCCCGCCCGGTCCCGGTCCGATCCGGGGCATCCTTTTCTGGTGGCCGGGCACCGGTGGAGATGACCGCCATTTCACCACCGATCCGAACTTTCGGAAAATTGCGGATCAATGGCGCTTCGCCGTCGTCAGCCCAAACAGCAATTATGACGGCTCGCCGCATACGGTGGCTTTTCCGCAACCCAGCCTAGGCTTCTTCTTTGATCGCCTGTCCCAGATTGCCAAGACTACCGGTCGGGCAGAAATCCTCAACGCACCCTTTGTTTTAAGCGGCATGTCCGCGGGTTCTTATTCGTCTTCCGATTCACTTGGTGTCTGGCCGGAACGCACCATCGCCATCCTCGCCCAACAGGGATGGAGGGGGCCGCCGCTTAACATGTGGGGCGTTATCGAACCCACTTACGTCTTTAATACCGCTATGGCGGCCATCCCCGCGCTCAACCTCGGTGGTCAGAATGAAGGCACCCAAAGTCCGCCTTCTTCGATTTTCCCTGCCATGAATGAGCACCGCAAACTCGGACTCGCCCGCAGCGCCGTCGCCATGTGCTGGGGCCGCAGACATACCTTTGACAATACCGGCGCTACCTATAACTCCGTCGCCCTCTACTGGCTCGATCAAGTGATGGCCGCAGGCCGCTACCCCGCCAACCTAGCACCTACGACGACCACGACCCCCACCCTCGGCGTTCTCCCCCTTTCCAGCGGGTGGTGGGGCGCGCGCAACTGCACCAACAGCACGACCAACAGTTACGAACTCGCCGGCGGTTCCAGCCGCTTTCTCAACATCGGTCCCGATGCGACTTTCACCGGCATTAAAGATGTGAACAATGCCCTCGTTGATTCATGGCTGCCCACCGAATCCGCCGCCCGCGCCTACCGCGCCTTCGTATCCTTGCCGACCATCCAGTTCAGCGCCCCTGCCCAGTTCACTAGCGGCCTCACCGGTCAACCGGTCACCTTGTCCATCGCCGAAAACGGCTTCGGCTCAGGCCTCACCAGAATCGAGTTCTTCGATGGCACCACCAAGATCGGCGAAGACACCACCTCGCCCTACACCTTATCGTGGTCACCCACGGTGGCCGGCGCACGAAGCATCACCGCCGTAGCCTCGAATTCGGGCGGCCCAATCTACACCGCGTTCACCCTCTTCCTCGCGTCCGACCCCGTCGCTGCGACCATTACCGCCGGCCAGTCTTTTAACGGCGTCGTCAATTACCCGTTCGCCTATCAACTCGTCGCCGGTGGCCCACCCACGAGCTACGCTCTCGCCAGCGGCAGCCTCCCGCCCGGCGTCACGTTGAACACCGCGACCGGTCTGCTCAGCGGCACGCCCACCGCCGCTGGAATCTTCACCCCTGCGTTTACCGCCACCAATAGCGGCGGCACATCGGCCCCCGTCACGGCTACGTTCGCCATCACGGCCACCCCCGGACTCATCGTCTCCGAGCCTTTCGCCTACACGGTTCCCAGCAACAACCCCGACCCCGACGCCGGTCTCAACGGCGGCAACGGCCTGCCTCCTGTCAACGTCGGCGGCAGCCCCTCCGGCACTGGTAACGGTATGCGCGGCAATTGGGGGACCACCACCGATGTCGTCGCTGGTCTTGCCTACACCCAAGGCACCAAGACGCTTACGACAAGCGGCGGTGCCGGGAGAATCAATAATGCGACGTGGGGCGGAAATCCCTACTTCTACCAAAACATGGCGACTGATCCCTTCATTGCCCAGCGCATCGGAGGCTCCAACAACGGTAATTTCGGCACCGATGGCTCGAGCATCTACGTCAGTTTCCTTGCCCAAACCAGCAGCTCCACCAATGAAGCGTTTGCCTTCAGCCTCCGATACGACGGCAGTCAGAATTTCTTCATCAGCAATACCCCCACCGGCTGGAGTCTTAACGGCACCACCACCACGGGTGCCGCCCTCGCGGTGAACACCCCGACCCTGATGGTCGTGCGTTTCGACTTCGCTGCAGGCTCCACCGATACGGTGAGGCTTTGGGTAAACCCGCCTTTGGGTGTCGCCTTGGGTGCCCCCAACGCAACGGTTTCAGGCATTTCCTTCCCCGGCATCTCCAACGTGCAAACCCGTTCCGCCGTCGCCAACGCCATGACCGTTGACGAGCTCCGCGTGGGAACTTCGCTCGCCGCCGTCACGCCCTTCACCGACTCGGCCACCGCACCTGTCATCGCGCTGAGCCAGTCATCCTCCACCGCGGTCGGCAGCGATTTCAGTTATCAAATTGTAGCCACGAGTTCACCCACTAGTTACGCATTAACCAGCGGCACCCTCCCTCCGGGCGTCACGCTAAACACGACAACCGGAGTCCTCAGCGGCATACCAAACTTAGCGGGCAACTACACGCCAAGCTTCACCGCGACCAATGCCATTGGGACCTCAGCTCCCGCAGCAGCTACCATAACTGTCGCCGCCATGCCACCCGCGATTGTGTATGAGCCCTTCAACTACACAGCCGGTGTCGGGGCCTTGGCCTCCCAAAACGGCGGCACTGGCTGGACCAGCGGCTGGAACTCCGCCACCAACGATATTAACGCCCCCGGTTTCACCTACAACAGTGGTAGCGACACGCTCGTCACTTCAGGCGGACGCATGACGATCAAAGCCGGACAAGGCAGTTTTCGAAATCTTCCCGCTGCCTACACCTCGGGCACCTTTTGGTTCAGCTTCCTTGCCCAAAGCAGTTTGCCAGGCAACGGCCAATGGGGCGGACTCTCGCTCTTCAATGGAGGCAGTGAACCCCTATTCTTTGGCCAGCCATCTGGATCAATAAATTGGGGTATCGATAATGGCACTACGCCCGCCACCAACAGCACCGCGAATCAAGCCTTCATCGTGGTGAAAGTTGTCCTTAATCCGGCCGGCACCGACTCCGCTTTCCTCTGGGTCAATCCCACGCTCAACGCCACTCCTCTCGAAGTTAATGCCGCCAGCAGTCGTAGCGGCTCGGAAATGAGTTTCGATCGCATCCGCATCCAAGGCTCCATCCCTGTTGATTTCGACGAAATCCGCATGGGCACATCCTATAGCCAAGTCGCACCCATCGCCGTCCCAACCTCGGCATTGGCCACCTTCCGCAGCACCTACAGCCTCGCCACCAACGGCTCGCAAGACCTCCTCACCCCCGCCGGCGACGGCGTGCAGAACCTCCTCAAATACGCCTTTAACATGCTCGGCGCCGGGACCGGCCAAGCCTCCGCCCTCGCCACGCCCAACGCCGCCATCCTCCCCGCCAACGGCTCCGCCGGCCTGCCCTGGGTCGGCGTCGGCACCGGTCCAGACGCCGGCAAACTCCAGCTCACC
>Ga0163147_10002464_pt1 | contig 26110 bp, 23 predicted proteins | sample OliLakLV19MP6G1_FD_148597 | JGI IMG/M metagenome (GOLD analysis project Ga0163147, IMG submission 148597) | Freshwater microbial mat bacterial communities from Lake Vanda, McMurdo Dry Valleys, Antarctica- Oligotrophic Lake LV.19.MP6.G1 | ecosystem: Environmental > Aquatic > Freshwater > Lake >...
GGGGAGAGGGGGGGAGTGGGAGAGGGGGAAAATATTCCCTCGGACTTCTCCGTTACATCCGTTACATCCGTTACATCCGTTACATCCGCTACAGAATCCGTTGCCGAACTTCCTTCTTCCTTCGATCGCGATAGAGTATAGAATCCGAGGCAAGTCAGAGCGATCGCGCACAAAGCCGACGGAAGACGTACAGCCCACTCATTAACTCCCAGAGTGCGGTAAGCCACCGCCATCAGCCAATAAATCAACGGCGGCTTGTCAAACCTGGTTTCGTCGTTGAAATAAGGAGTGATCCAATCCCCTGTCACCGTCATTTGACGGGCGGCTTCGGCAAACAGCGGTTCGGTTTCGTCAACTAAGCCGATGTTGCCGAGATTCCACACAAAAGCTACGAAGCCGATCGCGCCCAGCCACAACAGCGACAGTAACAAAGGTGCTAACGGGCGGTGCCTGCGATATTCTGACAAATTTTTAATAACTTCCTTCACCCAAACTTCCTGCGATTTTAGATTTAAAATTTTAACTCGCACCTAGAGAGTCTACCGAAAGATTTGCTTTCTCGAAACTGGAAGCTCGATCGCACCCGGTTCAACTCAAATCTGCCACCATTCTCAACAAGCCCTCAGAAACCGGGTTTCTCCACCAAAATCTCCACCCGCAACTCACCAAATCCACCTAATCAAATGTAAAATACGGATCGCTAAAAAGCTTGCTGTGTATGTCTTCTTCCGACTTCCTTCCTCCTTCTGCCTTCTGCCTTCTACTTAATCGTTTACGGCTGCAAAGTTAATTGCCATTCCCCGACTGTGCTGTTCCAAGCGGGCGAGGCTGTCTCCCCGGCGACGTAAGGCCCCCAATAGCGGCGAGAACCATCCTGAGCAAAAACCACCAGAATGTCTCCCCGTTTGATTTGTAACTTGCCCTCCGGCAGCGATAGCATCAGTCCCTTGCCACCGCCTTCCCCCGGCGCAAAATCCCAGTGCGCGGGTTTGCCGTAGGGTTTCTCAGCTTGCCGTTTCGACAGCAGGGCCACTCGCACTGGGTGTTCGCTGCGGTTGCTGACGCGCAGACTGCCGGTGGCTTTAGTATTTGCAGGGATTGAGGAAAGCAATTCCTCCTCTGGATCTGGGGGGGTTGGTATTGAGTCGGGCTTGGGCTCGCTGGCGGTGTCTGCAGAAGCTGTGGCGACTGGGGAAACGGGGGGTGTGGGGGGGTGTGCGGTGGCTTGTGAGGGCCAATCGCTCGACTGATTTGAACCGTTGGAGATAGTGATTTCAAAACGTCCTAGAAACATTCCTGTAATTAGGACGATCGACACTCCAATTACGATCTGGTAAATTTTAAGATTCATAAATTTTAGGCTTAAAGGATAGACTGCACCCGAAATTAGTCTTAACTATTTTTAATGTAAAACCAGGGTCTGCTGTGCCACAAGATACAGTTACACTTAATTACTTGAGCGTTCTCGGCTATAAGTCCGCGATCGCTCAATACCATCTTAGATGTTAAATTTGAGATTTTAGATTGCGACATACTGACACCGATAAGGATTTGGAGTTGGTCGGGAGGGTCATTTGTTTACTCACCCGTATAACTTTTAATACCAGTTGAAAAAAAGAGTGCCACTATAGGCCCGTACTCCAAACCCCAATAGTCATCAGTAATTCCGCATCTCAAATCTCAAATCTCAAATCGTATAACTTTTATGCAGAATACCCGAATTAACAGATTGATTGATGTTCTGGGCGATCGCTTCGGAGGCTGGCTGAGCAATCCTTGGCGGCGGATTTCGCTCCTGCTAATTAGTTTGCTATTCGGCACTTTTTTGGGAACAGCTATTTCGACGATCGCCGGACAATCCGCTGATTGGGATATTATCGCTGCGGCGCTGTTGGTATTGTGGACGGAATTGGTGAGCTTGCTGCTTTATGGCTGGCGGCGACAAGGAACCCGTTATTTATGGGTGGAACTGCTGCAAGCTCTGAAAATTGGTGTTACTTATAATTTATTTGTGGAGGCTTTTAAGCTTGGCTCTTAACCAGTGTTGACTTATAGGGGCCTTGCTTTCGAGTGTCCGCCCGATATTTTTAAGCAGATGGATCGATCGAACTTAAATCCTGTAGAAATTTTAGAAGCATGGATAGCTGGCGATCGCCCGCTCAGGAAGATCAGCGCCGCCGAGTTAGAATTGCTGGCAGTTTGGGAACTTGCGGATGATGTGCGATCCTCTTCGAGGGCTTCGCGATCGCGCGCTTTTGGCATTACCCCTGACAATGTAGCCGATGTTGTCCGCCACAAAACAGATTTATTCTTGTCTCTGCTTGACGAACTGCATACTTTTCCGCTCAAGTCAAGTGTTTTTCTCGAAACTTTGTGGAATCTGTGGCTGCCACTGGCGATGCAATTATCGACTGAAAAACAAAGTTTAAAGCGTCCTCTAATTCAAGGAATTTTAGGAGGACAAGGAACCGGAAAAACGACTTTATGCCAAGTTTTGAAGGTGATTTTGGGAAAAATGGGATATTCTACAGTCAGCCTTTCTTTAGACGATCTTTACAAGACTTATGCCGATCGCCAACAACTCCAAAAAGCAGACCCGCGTTTAATTTGGCGCGGCCCTCCCGGCACTCACGATATTGACCTAGGAATCTCCGTTTTAGACAAGTTGCGCGGTTCTCAAACTCGCGAATTAGCAGCAGTTGACAATCTAAAAATTGAAATTCCCCGGTTTGACAAATCTGCCTATGGAGGTGCGGGAGATAGAAGTCAACCAGAAATTATTTGCGCTGCGGATATTGTACTGTTTGAGGGTTGGTTTGTCGGCGTGAATCCAGTGGCTGATGGCAGATTGAACGAGTTTTTAGCAACTGCGCCGTTTCCGATTTCTACAGAGGCTGACTGTCAGTTTGCGCGCGATATGAATGCGAAGCTGCACGACTATTTGCCGCTGTGGAACCGATTAGATCGGTTGATGGTTTTGTATCCCCGAGATTACCGCCTTTCTCAAGTATGGCGCAATCAGGCGGAACGGGAAATGATCGCGCAGGGGAAGTCGGGAATGTCTGAGTCCGAAATTAATCGGTTTGTTGAATATTTCTGGAAAGCGCTGCATCCTGAGTTATTTATCAAATCGACGGTTGAGGGCGATCGCGTGGATTTGGTAGTTGAAATTTTGGACGATCGCGCGATCGGTCAAATCTGTCGGGCGATCGACTTAAAATTAAGCGATTAAGGAGACTTAAAATTAACGCTTTAAGGATACAACAATGGAATGAGAATTAAATAACTTACAATGCGTGATGGTTCTTGTGGGATGGGCGTCCCGCCCGTCCAGAAATGGCGGGCGGGACACCCCACAAACTTGTGTAAATTATTTAATTCGCGATCCATGTTGTGTCCCTACTGTATTGCAGCTTATCGTGCACTCAATTGAGAATTCAGGACTTATGCAAAAAGTGGTTTGACGCGCGAATTATAGGAATAAGGCGCGCCATCAGCACCCTACAATATAGAGGTTGTGCGTCGAGGATGCAGAATTTCTAAATTAACTGCCGGGAGTACCAAGATCGATCGCTTTCTGCATCAAATCGTCGGTAACATTGCCCGGTGTACCTGTGGGCTTAATTTCCTGAGCCATCGAACGAAAATCAGCGGGATTACCGCTTGTATCTGCTGGCTTTGCGATATCTTTAGGAGCGGGAATAGGAAATTTAGGTGCAGTTGCAGCGGCGGCAGCTTGAGCGCCCGCACCCGTGCGATCTATGTCACTCACGCTGAATTCTTTTGAAGCTTCGTAGTCTGCTGATACATCAACGGTCGGCAACTTTTGTTCTCCAGCTTCCGCGCTTTCAGTGATCTGCTGAGCGTCAAAGTTTTCAGTGTTATTTGGTTCTGTATTTATTTCAGACATAGCCGACTCCTTGCTAGTTTTATTTAACAATTCACTTTATCAATCCTTACTTAAATTCCAGGCTTTTTCATCTACCCGCAGATGTATCTTTGGCTTCTATCTTAAGAATGATTTATTCTAGGGTGGCGGCTCAACATTACACCAGTTTCCGAAAATAATGCAACTTTAGGCAAGCTCCCAACCCATACATTATCTGTCATTCCCAATTCTTTAATCTAAAATCTAAAATTTAAAATCTAAAATCGTATTACCTCTCGGGGATGGTGACTTGTACTTACAAATCTTGATATTTATATATTCTGGAAACATTTTTAAGGAATTTTGTTTATGAACTCACCCGCCGCGACCAATTCTCACGCTCTCTCAGACGACACTCAAAACATGGTTCAGAAAATCAACGGTTTGGGTACAGATGAAAAACTGGCACTGCTCTACTTTATTTATGAAAAAATGGGAGAGTCAATTACACCAGCCGCTCCCGCCGCCGCCGAACCAGAATTAGCGCCCGTCCTGCTAGATGATTTTTACAACCTTTCCCATGACCAACAACTGAATATAATGCGAGATATTGTCAACCGCGATGACACGCCGTATTCTCGCGCTTACGGAGCTTTAACTGCTAATAATCAGTTGGTGGTTTGGTATGCTTGGGCTATTGGTATGGGGGAAAAAATTGTCGATATCCCCGAAGGATATGAGGCAACTGAGCCTGTCAACGGCGTGTTAGGTCAAATTGAAGGTCTGGAGTTTGAACAGCAAATTTCGGTGCTGCGCGATGTAGCTAATAATATGGGCTACACCGATGTTAAACCAATTGCTACTCAGGCTGAAGTTGGGAAAACTTCTAGTCTTTAGGAAATCAGACTCGGCGGTTGAAACCGCTTCTAGTCTAACGAAGATCAGAGTCGGCGGTTGAAACCGCTACTACACATACGAAGTCTGCCTCCGCAGACTGAAGAATAAAGCAGGCATTAAAAGCCGGATTTGGTGTAATTGTCGGACATAAATAAACCTCCGAAATGTCCGCTGTTTCTATGCCAACTCCGGTTTGAATACTTGTTTTTTTAAGTTCATGAGTATACTATGTCATTGCGAGCTCTTAGCGAAGCAATCGCCGAATCTGGGATTGCTTCGCTAAAAGCTCGCAATGACAATTAGAGATATCTCGATGTGAGTGAAGTACAATGTTTGCTGTCAGGAAGTGAGTTGTTTGGGGTTAACTGTTCGCGGGATTTTGATCGCAAATGTCGAACCTTTTTCGAGTTGACTTTCAGCCGTAATTGTGCCGTTCATCATCTTGACTAAAGAGGCACTAATCGCTAGTCCTAAACCAGTACCTGGATAATGGCGGGTTGTGGTTTGGTCGGCTTGGCGGAATTTGTCGAAAATGTGGGGCAGATCGGTTTCACAGATGCCGATTCCTGTATCCCGAACGGCGATAATTAGCCGATCGCACTTTAACTCCTGCACCTCAATAGAAATGCTGCCCCGATGCGTGAATTTAACCGCGTTGGAAATCAGATTGACCAAAACTTGCCGCAGGCGCAACTTGTCATTAACGATCAACTGATGCTGCAAGCACACGCTGACGGACATTGCCACATTCTTGTCGCTGGCTTGATTTCCAAATTCCAGGGCGGCATCCATTACTAAATGCGATAAATCAAATTCTGCAATTTGTAATTCTGTGCGGCCGCTCTCGATTTTGGACAGAGCGAGGATATCGTCGATCAGCACAAGCAGGTTTTTGCCGTTATTTAAAATTCGCCCCACCATTTCTGTTTGCTGGGCACTCAGCAGTTGTTTGTGCTGGCGCAGTAGCAATTGCGAAAACCCGATAATCGCATTCATCGGAGTTAGCAATTCGTGGGACATAGTGGCCAAAAATTGCGATTTTAACTTGGCTGCTTCTAGCAGTTGCAATTTTTGCTGTTGAATGCGCCGGCCTTGATTTTCCAGTTCTTCCTGCTGGCGAATTAGCAGCTCGTTTTGCAAGTCTAAAAGCTGTTCCTGTTTTTTTAATTTTTCGATCGCCCGCGCGCTGTTAATCGCGATCGCAGCTTGTTTTCCCATCACCGCCAGCAGTTGCACAGATCCGTCAATGGCCGCGCACTCTTTCCCGGTGCCGATCGCCAACACGCCCAAACGCCCAGTTTCCCCCGACTCGATCGCCGCTGCGATTGCCGCCGCCCGCACTCCTGAGCCGGAGTCAGAGTACCACAGTTGCGACTCTCCCGTCGCAAACGCTTTCAACAGCAAGTTGTTTTGCACCTGGGGGGTTTTGCCTTTCTTAAAGTTTTGGGTGCCTCCGACAGCGCTGAGTTTGAGGCCGCTGGAATCGCACTGCGGGAGAGCTACCAGACAAAATTCCGCTCCAGCGATCGCCTCTAAAGTCGCGTCTGCGATTGCTTGTAACAACTCCGATAAGTTACCCGCGCGCCGGCTTAACAAATTTGTAAACCGATCGATCGCCTGCAAATCTTGCCCTGCGTGCGTTAGTATCTTGTCTTCGCACAAATTTTCGGCTCGGAAGTTAGGTTGCGAGCGCGCTTGGGGGCGCAAAAATTCTGGTTCTGCTTCTGTCCCGGCTTGAGTTTGTTCGATCGCGTCCATATCTGTGTAGGTTCCCACCCACTCTAAAACTTCCTGATTGTAAGGGTTTGCGGGCGCTCCTCTGGCTAGGTTCCAGCGGTAAGTGCCGCAGCGCGCCAACAGACGAATTTTTATTTCGTAACTTGGCGGCGGGGTTTGAGGAGTGCGCGATCGCGCCAACAGACGAGGGCGGTCTTCTGGGTGGACGCGCGCCAGATAGCCGAAACCCAAAGCTGCTGATGCTGGTAATCCCGTGTACTCCTCCCAGCCCTGACCGAAATAAGTCGCCCAGCCGCCGGCATTTGTTTTCCAAACAATATGATAAATTGTGTCCAACAGGCGATCGTGCTGAGTTTCGCGGTCGTCAACTTGCGGTTGGGGGGAGGTTATTTCTGATACTTTGTGTAATTTTTCCGTGTCGGAAAACTCCGACCGCAAAGAGTTATTACCGTGATACTGAGTCATAACTGGTTTTATCAATAAGCATTCAACTTGAGCCCAAACACCGGCTAAAGACTCGTGCTGCTAGCTTTATTTATTTTGACGGCCCAGGTGCATCAAAAGTTTTTATACTTTAAAGTTATCTGGGTAGTGTGATCTTTACCTCTATCAAGGGGCGGACAATGGGATAATTCAGGTAAACTGTTATAACATTGAGAGCTTACCTGTCCCGATCGGGCTCGTGCAGGCATCGCCGCAAAATAACTTAAAAATTAACTTGCATTCTTGGCGGCTACATGAGTATGCTTGAAAATGATGTGCGACCTGTAAAACCCTAAATCAGGACACATTCTCAAATTTGCTCAGTTTAGCTGAGTCAATTGACGATATTTTTAAGGTTTACTGGACTATTGGAAAAAAGATGAGTAAAATTCGCGTTGCTTTAATAGAAGACCATGACCTGACAAGAGTCGGCATCCGCACAGCTTTACAACAGCGTGACACTATAGAAGTTGTCGGCGATGCAGCTAACGCTACAGACGGATTGAAACTGCTTCAGTCTTCAAAACCTGACGTGGCAATCGTAGATATTGGCTTGCCGGATTTTGACGGCATTGAACTGACACAAAAGTTCAAAAAATCGATAGCGGAGTCCGATCCGGATACAAAAGTTTTGATTCTGACTTTTCAGGACAATGAAGAAGAAGTTCTGGCAGCTTTTGCCGCCGGAGCTGACTCTTACTGCATGAAAGATATTAGCTTCGATCAGTTATTAGACGTAGTAAAAGTAACTCACGAAGGTAACTCTTGGATTGATCCGGCGATCGCCCGTATCGTCCTGAAACAAGCTCGCACTAAGGAGTCTGCCCCGGAAGAACCCAAGCCGGAGGGCAAAAGAGTCACAATTAAGGCGGCCGAACCCGAGTTCACTCACATCATTGAAACTTACCCTTTAACCGAACGGGAATTAGAGGTTTTGGAACTGATCGTGCAGGGTTACAGCAATGCTGCAATCGCCGAAAAGCTTTACATTACTGTCGGTACAGTCAAAACTCACGTCCGCAATATTTTGAACAAGTTGTGTGCTGATGACCGCACTCAGGCGGCCGTTCTCGCCCTCCGTTCTGGCTTGGTTGGATGAAGCCTTATCATAATGTAAAAAGTAGTTAAAATAGGGTGCGCGTTGCGCGCCTTACGCAGCTCCAGTAAGGTGCGCGTGGCGCACCTTACTGCCAAAAATATAGGCTGCAGTCTCACCATCGCCAGCCCGATAATTTTAAGTATTAAAAAGCTATATTTAAGTCCGCATCTATCCCAGTGCAGATATTTTAAATCATTATTTATCAGTAAATACACCTTAAGATAGATGTCAAATAATGATATAATTACTAATAGTTAGGATTGAGCGATCGCAAATTAGATAAATGGCGATCGCACTACCAATACTGGCGCGATTTCACTTCAAAAAATGCAGTGGCCAGGGCAAAACACCATACTTTTAGGAATAGTTAAGCAGTTAAAAAAGTTATATCCGCAGACTGATGCCTGAGTTCGCTTCGATTTGCGAAATTAAAAGTATCAACTCTTACTGAAATATTTTAAAAGAGGTACTATGGCCGCTCCAATTGAATTCAAATTATTTGCTCCCTACAACAAAGGGGCTGCCTTGATGGGGTGTTTTTCTGATTGGGAAGAAATCCCGATGGAAAAGGATGAAGAAGGTAATTTCCGCACCAAAGTAGATTTGGAGGATGGCGTTTATCAATACAAATTCCGCGTGCAGTCGAAAAGCTGGTTTCTGGAAGCAGATCAGTGGGTAGATGTGATAGATCCCTACGCGACTGACATTGACGATCCGACTCAAAACGCCGTTGTTAGGATCAAAGATGGCGATCGCATCATTGATAGCTACGTGTGGAAACATGACGACAAACCCCTCCCTGCCGATCGAGAATTAGTAATTTACGAAATGCACGTTGCCGACTTTTCCGGCGGCGAAGCAGATCCCCTCGCCCGCGGCAAGTACGAGCACGTAGTCGAAAAACTCGATTACCTAGCCGATCTCGGCATCAACGCGATCGAACTAATGCCCCTCAAAGAATACCCAGGCGACTACAGTTGGGGCTACAACCCCCGCTACTTCTGGGCTGCAGAGTCCAGCTACGGCACCACAGAAGAACTCAAAAACCTCATAGACGAGTGTCACGCCCGCGGCATTCGCGTCATCATCGACGGGATTTACAACCACTCCGAATCATCCAGCCCCCTCACCCAAATCGATCACGATTATTGGTACCACCACGACCCCCGCGATCCAGACAACAATTGGGGCCCGGAATTCAACTACGAATTTTACGACGAAAAGTTAGGAACTTACCCCGCGCGCAAATTTATCGGCGATACAGTCCGCTATTGGGTTCAAGAATACCATCTCGACGGCATTCGTTTCGACGCGGCGCGACAAATTGCCAACTACGATTTCATGCACTGGATCGTTCAAGAAGCCAAAAAGGTCGCCGGCCCAAAACCGTTTTACACCATTGCCGAATACATTCCCGAAGATCCTAGCATCACCAATGTAGATGGGCCGATGGACGGCTGCTGGCACGACAGTTTTTATCACTCCATAATTCCACAACTCTGCGGGGACAATTTTGATTTAGAACGGCTCAAAGAGGTAATCGACTGCAAGCGGCAAGGTTTCTTGGGTGCTACGAATGTAGTCAATTATTTGAGCAATCACGACCACGATCGCGTATTCTCAGAATTGGGAGAGCGCGGAATTTTGGATGAAGCAGCATTCAAGCGGGCGAAGTTGGGAGTAGCACTGTTAATGACAGCAGTTGGCGTGCCGTTGATTTGGATGGGCGAAGAATTTGGCGAATACAAAGCCAAAACACTCGAGCAATCTAAAATTGACTGGACGCTGCTAGGAAATGACATGAATAAAGGTTTGTGGGAATACTACAAAGGCTTGATTCACCTACGCAAAAATAACCAAGCACTTTACACAGAAAACATCGAATTTTTCCACGAAGATCCAGAGGCAAAAGTGTTTGCTTACACTCGCTGGAACGATGAAGGTTCGAGAGTTGTGGTCGTGGCGAATATGTCAGAAAATTATCTGGCAGGTTACAGCGTTCCCCACTTCCCGGCTAACGGAACTTGGCACGAATGGACTGGAAATTATGATGTTGAATCGGTCGATGACAATATTATGATTGACTTGCCGGAATACGAAGCAAAAGTGTTTGTCTGGCAGTGATATCAAATCCGGTGACATCGGAATTATACCGCAATACGCTTGGGTTAAAACTGTTTATTCCTCGGAGAGCCCCTCGCCATTGGTGTCAACAATCGCCTAAAAGCTTTGATAAATCTCGCTTATAGCCGAGGCCCGATCCCCCTAAATCCCCCTTAAGAAGGGGGACTTTGAGAAGACTCTTGTCCCCCCCTTTTTAAGGGGGGCTAGGGGGGATCGGGCTTAGCCTAAGCGTATTGGCTCGTTACCAGGCTCTGCCTGGTAATGCAGATCCGGAGGAAGAGCCTCTCTTTACCCCTGGGCTTGTGGGGAGAGAGGAGTGTGGCAGATGTTTAATTTATTAAATTTTCGTTCCTAAGTAAAGTTATTGTAGGATGTTTAGCTGGTTTTAGTTTTTTTTTGATTCTCCTAAATTATGAGGACTGAAGTCCTCACTACAAACCGAAGCTCTTTTTTCCAGCTTCCTCGTTGTTAATTGAAACTACGTATTTTACTCAGTTGATTTTCCAGGCACAATTCGGTTGCGGCCGCCAACGGTAATGGTTTGCTAAAGAAGTAACCTTGACCCATTTCGCACTGCAGCGACTGCAAAAATGCCAACTGTTCTGCAGTTTCCACACCCTCTGCAATCACTTGTAAATTCAAGCCCTGTCCCAGGGCGATCGCCACTTTCACAATAGTAGCACCGCTGCTGCCTTTCACCAAATCTGCCACAAACGATTTGTCTATTTTTAAATTATTGAGCGGAAAGTTTTTCAGAGACCACAGAGAAGAATAACCGGTGCCAAAATCGTCCAGAGAAATGTGAATTCCCATTTGTTGCAACTGCCGCAATACCGACACCGTAAAATTCACATCGGTCATCGCAATGCTCTCAGTAATTTCTATTTCCAAATACTCGGGATTTAACTCGGTTTCTGACAAAATTTCAGCGATGGTTTGTACAGTATTAGGCTGCATAAACTGGCGGCCTGATAAATTTACAGCTATCCGCATCGGCGGCAATCCCAGTAACTGCCACGCTCGATTTTGCAAGCAAGCAGTCCGCATCACCCATTCGTCTATTTGGCAGATAAATCCTGTTGCCTCAGCTAAGGGAATAAATCGATCGGGAGCAATCAAACCGCGTTGGGGATGCTGCCACCTAATCAAAGCTTCCATGCCGACTATTTGGCCAGTTTTTAAGTTTATTTGCGGTTGATAGTGCAGCACAAATTCTGAATTGTTCAGAGCTTTGTAAAGCTGATTTTCTAAATTAAGTTCTTCCGAGACTTGATTGCCGATCGCCCGCGTGTAAAACTGATAATTATTCCGACCTCTCTGTTTAGCTTTGTACATGGCAGCATCAGCATTTTTTAGCAAAGTTTCTGCATCTTCTCCGTCGTATGGAGCCAAAGCAATTCCCAAGCTCGCCTTAGTATAAAGTTCCAGACCGTCAAAATCAAAAGGACTGCTTAAACTCTGGATAATTAGCTGACAAATCTGAATTGCGTCCTCAGGACAGTTGATATTGTACAGCAGCAAAGTAAATTCATCCCCGCCCCAACGGGCAATCGAATCCCCCACGCGCAAACAGTTAGTCAAACGCCGAGATACACCTTGCAGCAACAAATCGCCTACTGCGTGACCGAGAGTATCGTTAACATTTTTAAATCTGTCCAAATCTAGAAAGATCACCGCCAGCATTTCGGCGTTTTGGTGAGCGTTAACTAAGGCTAAAGACAGCCTTTCATTAAACAGCAATCTATTAGCTAAACCTGTTAATGGATCGTGGGAAGCTTGATGTCGGATCATCGCCTCGACGCGCCTCTGCATTGCAGCCATGTACAGGTGAGTTCCTAATGATTTTGCTAGCTTCTGTTCGTCGATGCTCCACTTTTGAGCTTCGCTGGTTTTGATTTCTTTCCAAGCTGCAAAGGACTGTCGGGGACGATCGTTCCGGGTGTCGGAATTACCACGGCCCGCCCACAAAATTTCGGTTTCTACGGGGCTGCGAAAAACGGTGAGACAGCCGATGCACTGTTGGCCGTATTGCAGCGGTATTGCCAAAAATGACCGAAGGTCAGCTTCGATAAAATTTGCAGATAAATATTTGAGTTGAGGTTCTTGAGAAATATCGGAAATCGCGTACAATTGCGGTGCGATTAAACGGGAAATATTTGTATCAATTGAATTGTAATGCTCGGAATGTAAATTTGGAAAAATACCTAATTGGCTGGTATTAACGGCAGTTTTTTCTATCTCGTTTTGATTGGCAAACCCCATGATCTGCTGCCAAAACTCGCTGAGTTCCAAGTCGCACTCCGAAGGCTGCTGGCCGCAGGTATAAAGTTGAGCGGGCAGAGCGCAAAACTCGGCTGCAATGTACAGCCGCCCTCCCGAACCGCGCAAATGCTTGACAGTTTGTTCGAGAACTACTTGCCGAATTTCGTTTAATTCCAGAGGAGAGTGTAGCAAACTGCTAATTTGGTTGACAACGGCTTCGTCGCGGGCTTGCTGTCGGGCTTGACTTAGCAGAAAAGATTGGGCGATCGCAATTGAAAGCTGATCCACAAGCAACTGCACCATGTTCAATTCTCGATCGTTAAACCGTTTCGGTTGGCTGTGGTGACAAGCCAACAACCCCCAAAGCTGATTTTGATGCAAAATCGGCACCGTCAGAGAATAAAGCGCCCCCATAGCCTTGAGATATTCAACGTGACAGGAGTCTACAGGAGAATAGCGAATATCTTCAACTGCTAAAGTTTTGCCAGTTTCGGGACAATCTAACCGATTAATTGTTTGATGCTGCAATTGAACATCTATAATCACTCGCTGCCGCGCTTTGATAAACATTTGGCGGGCACTATTGGGAATATCGCTTGCCGGAAAGTGCAAACCAAGCAGGGATGGCAAGTTGTCGCCGTTGATGGACTCAGCAATCACTTCACCGCTACCGTCGGATTCAAAGCGATAAACTTTTACCCGATCGCTGCCTAAAAAACTGCGGATTTCTCGCGCTGTTGTTGACAAAATTTCTTGCAGTTCTAAAGAGTTGCGAATGCGATTAGTAATTCGATTGAGTAAAATTTCTTGTTCTAGAGTCGATCGTGACATTTGTCTAACTTTTGCGCGGGCTATCCCTTTTGATCTCCGGCTTTTTACACCATTTTTGCGAGCCACTGTGTTAACTCGCCCTGTATTATAGAATACAACACTTTCGCTGCATCTGTGGGATTTATTCCAGCCGGGATCGAGAAACCCGGTTTTTAGCAATATTTGGGATTTTCTCACAAATTTTTGCTAGGAACCGGGTTTTCTCAAAAGACTTTTATGCGGGCTACTATTCGGAACGATCGAACAAATACAGCAACCGGGTCGATCGGACAAGCTTCTGATGCAATAACGCAGAATGCTGGGAGAGTCAACCCGGTTTGCAAGTATTTATACCCAGGATTATCCTCTTAAGCCGACTCCCAAATTTTCAGAATTCTGTCCGGCAAAAAGCCCGCTATTTCCTGAATTCGTTCCTCGGACAACTCATCCTTCGTTGCCGAAAATACAGCGGCGATCGCAGTTTCCGGTTTTACCCCAGAAGGAAGTGGGCCTTCTTGTTCCACCCGAAAAATAAACAAGTTGGAATCGATCACAAAAGGTGCAGGCCCTTGCCAAGGCGGACGCACCCGGCTCAGCAATCCCACCAGCGGATTCGTATCTTTCCAGAGGTCTGCTATTTCTTTTTGCAAAGTTTTGTCGTTTGTCGGCAAAACTTCTGTGTGCAGTTCAGCTTCGACGCGATCGCTTGCTTCTGTTGTCATCAAATCTCGCATTGTCCGGTACACCAATTCGGTAATGTCCCTGGCATCAAAAATATCCTCCATGTTACCGTTTACCATCACTTTTTCCAAAAATGGCATATCCTTAGAGGTGATCGGAACTGCTGACCCTTCTTGATGCAGAGACTTCGGAGGATTCGTCTCCATTTTCTGCAACAGTTTGCGGCCTTTTTCCGTCAAATTAGCTGCTTGAAATGCCACTAAAGGCGGCAATAACTCAGTTCCTCCGTAAGGCTCTCCACTAAACTCCGCTTTGATAAATTCCCTTTGGTTGAGGTAGTCCAAGTGACCGAGCAATTCCGCTTCTGCTATTTCTCGACCGACATATTCTTCGGCTGCATTCCTAATTGCCGACTCTCCCTTGCCGTTGCCGCTGCCAATCTGTTTGAGCAAAATGTAAGTCAAGTCGTCTCTGATTGCAATTGTCATCAAAACCTCCTAGGTTAATATCCGGTAAAACTCAAGTAAAAAATGATTTTTTTACTTGCTAAAATTGTGATAATTACTACTTAAAAACATTTAAGTCTAAACCAGACAAACAAGAATCTCTCAGCAGGTGGAAATTGTTAAAATTAAGTGCCGCTTAGAATCTTCCTTCAGGTGGATTTACGTAGAACAACCTTAGTCTACTTTTGGTAGTATCCTGAAAAGCTGCCGCCACTCTTCACAGCCGTTAAGACAGGATGCTTGATGGGCAATACTTTTCCTAGTTATCGCGTCTTGTTGCTAATGCCGATCGCCCGTAGGGGTAAGTTGGTAATTTGCGCTTTTGATCAGTAAAATTATGGAGATGCTATAATCGATCGAATGGTGCAGTCTTTGCACCAGCAAAGCACCGATATTGTACAATCGGGCTAGAGCGAAGACTGGCAATTAAAAGCTACAAATACGAGCCAATCTGTTTCAAGTGCCGGAGCGCCACTTGAAGAGTGCCTTGCTGATAACTTTGACGATCGTTTTTCGATCGATATTTATGAACTACCCTAATTGGAATAAGAATTTGGAATCTTTGTCTTTAAATAGCGGTCAATCGGCGGTTGACAAGCGTCCTCTAGTCTTGGCTGTAGACGACAATCACGACAACTTAGAGCTGCTGACGCAAATACTCGATTTATTCGGCTGCGAGTGCGTGGGAGCCGTTGACGGGTACACAGCTCTGTCAACAGCAGTCTCGCGCTCTCCCGACCTAATCGTACTCGACATTTGCCTGCCCGATATAGACGGTATAGAATTAGTAAAGCGGATCAGAGAAAACCCCGAACTCAGACATATTCCGATTGTTGCTGTCACAGCACTAGCAAAAACAGAAGACCGCGATCGGATTCTCCAAGCCGGCTGTATTGCATACCTTTCCAAACCTTTTAACATCAAGGATTTAGAAACTATTATCCGCCAACACCTCAACAATCAGCCACTTCTGGTTGAGTTTTAGACTTAGAACTCGCCTCGCGAACTTTAGGTGCAGACTCCAAAATTGCTATGGTTCCCGTGCGGCCAGTCTCCAAGGTCGCATCGCTGAGCAAATCAGTCACTCCCACGCCCAAAACTTCTTTGATTAAGTCTTTCAATTGCAATTCTAGAACTGACTCTAATTGCGATCGTACCTGCAACGCCAAATCTTGCTGACCAAGAATTTCTTGATGGTACAAGCCCCCGGATTTATCCGTGGAATCAATCCAAAATCTCAAATCTCAAATCCTCAAGCCCCCGCATTTATCCGTGGGGTCGCCTCTAAAATCTAAAATCTAAAATCTAAAATCGATTGACCGTTCTGAGCCAGTAGTTTTTCGGGTTGAGTAAGCCCATTTTCGACAACAATTATCAATTTGTTATCCAAAAGATTGCAGAGCGCCTGACTCGTGGGGTGTCCGAGTTGAGAGCGGTACAAAGCTTGAATTCCCTGCGAAAGAGTCCGTTCTAATTTCCCCCGAGTAGGTTCTAAGGTTTCCCCTGTCATATTTTTTATTGAAACCATAATAGATAAAAAAGACTGTTAGCAGTTAACAGTTAGCAGTTAAGTTAACTATTAACTGTTAACTGCTAACTGTTAGAAATAACCGTCGCGTTAGCCGACAGTAACTTGATTAGTTTCCACCCCAGTTGCACCCTTAACACCTTTAGCAATTGTCACCAACTTGTTGACAATTTCCTGACTGGGAACTGTACCTTTGAGAACCACAGTAGTGCCAAGTTGAGCCACATAAACAGTCTCAATATCCGCAACATCGGGATTTGCATCGAAAGCCTGAGCCACCCGTTTAGCTAAACCGCTTTGATCGTATTCTCCATTCAAGCCCATGCGTTCCGGCGGGATTGTCTGAGCGCTCGCAGCAGGTTGAGCTTGAGCTTGAGATTGAGCTACAGGTGCTTGGTAAGCAGGAGCGTCAACATTTTCTTGATTTTCAAGTTTTTCTAAACCAAACAATCTTTTTAGCCAGCCCATAGAGTTTGTCCTCCGACAAAGTTTGTGTTAATTGACGTGTTAATTGACGTGTTAATTGACTTGTTAATTCACGGTTGGCAAGTCGCGCTGTAATTGTTATTCTCAATACCAGGAATTACGATCGCACTCTTGGATGCAGAAACCGAATTTTTTTACAAAAAAGTATCGTTACAGCCATCCACCTCGGCAGAAAAACCCGGTTTGTTGAGTTTGGTGCGCCCGTCTTAAATACAATTTACTGTTGTACAACTCCGCCGCTCATCTGCCTGGAGACATAATTCTTCCGCTCTCAAACAAATACTTGCGCTGACCATTCCGGCAAATCAAACTTAAACCCTTCTTCCCCAACTTCTACGATTTTGTTGTACATCCACTCGTGCCAAGTTCCCGCAGCCGGAAACTTAGGAATGCTGTTACCAGATAAGTATCCGAAAAATTAGCGACAACTACTGCTCGCGTTCCCTCATCGCTCCAGCGGTAGTAAGCCAGCACTTTGGCTTCGGGATTTTCGTGGATAAATTCAATATTTTCGGTATAAAGTGCCGGCAAATGTTGCCGCAGCCGAATCACGTGTGTGTAGTATTCCAACAACTCATGATTTGGCTGATTTTTCAACAAAGACAATTGCAGTTTATTCGGCTGGTTTGAACTTTTCCGAGTGGATTGTCCAAACTCTTCGCTCATCCACAGCATCGGTATTCCTACTGCTGTCACTAACAAAACTGCTCCTAATTTAGCGCGTTTAAAAGCCGCTTATTGATCGATATCCCGAAATCTGGCTTCGGCCAGCAAGTGATCACGGTCGTGACTGGCTAAATAATTGATAACATTAGTTGTGTTTTGATAGCCTTGTTGTTTGGCATCCAAAACTTGCTTAAGCTTTTCGATATCGAAAGTATTCCCCGCGAGAATTTCTAGGGCAAAAATGCGAAAACTTTCGTGCCAGCACCCCTCCATCGGGCCGTCCGCAGCGACGAGTTCGGGAAGTTCAGGAATGTGTTCTGCTATGTTGTAAAATGGCTTGTTACCGGCGGGTTTTTTCGCTTCACGAGTTATCCAGTGTAAGCTATTCAGCATTTAAATTGTATATCAAAAAACAATCAAAGTTTTGTGGGGTGTCCCGCCCGCCTCGAATATGCAATTTAAATGGGCGACAGCTTAGTGCGGTTAATTTCAGTCGCCTAGGGTTCATTGACTTCTACCCATTCGTCCGCTTAAAAACATGGACTTTGCGACTGAACTCGGAATTTGTATTGATAAATACCGTCTTCTAACTGAATTTTAGTGCGGAAATAACCTTGGTCATCTTTTTCTAAGGGAATTTCTGCCCATTTGGAAAAGGAGCCGAGCAGTTTAGCTGCTTTGTTGTTGGAAGCGAAGAGTTTGAATTCAATTCCAGCGGCCATTAATACCTTGTTTGCAGAACTTATAAGTGTGATTAGTATTGATTTTTACCATTTTGCAAATCTGTCGTCATCGTTCTTAAGAGTTAAACCTGTAACTCTTATGTTGTCAGGTACTTATAGCCACACCCGGAGGATTTAGTAGTAGACACCCTAGCGATTGAGTAAGGTGCGCCGCTAAGCACCCGGAGGCCAGATTTAAATCAATCAAAAATGTAGTGAAAGTAACTAAAAAATATTAAGGGCTGTTTATGAAAAGTAATTTAACTTTTGATAACTAGATAAATCGTGGTGAATATTTAAGATTTGTAACTAAAGAAACATTTTTTGGCGGACAGGAATAATACCGTAGAAAGATGTCATTTTATGCGGAAACAGCGAGGATCAGCTTGTAATTATAAGGCAAGGGAAACCAGAAACATGAATCCTTTATTCAACTGGGTTTTCCTGCGACTTTAAGGCAAGTTTGAGCCGAGAATAGCAATGATTATTTTTGCTTATGTCTTGGCAGCACTTGTTTTATAGTTTTGACAGGCAAACTTTGTAGAACCAAAATCAGCTTTAACGACTGCTGCTACCTCAGTAATTGGTAATTGGTGAAAATCTCATTCGTCCCTGTTACCCGTTAGATATTCCGAGCAGTGGCTCTAAGGCTCTAAAAGTTTAATGTGGGATGTTGGCGAATTACCGTTACTGTAAAACTCTGGAGTGTTAAAAATGCTAAAACAAATGTGTTGGTTGCCCCGACTCGGAGGCAAGGGAGAAAAGGTATTGCACTTACGCACCGATGCCCGTCAGGGGTGGCGGCCTTATACAGCTTTTCCGCAGTTTGCTGTATCCGACTACCGGGAACCGGGCGGTTCTAAGGGATGGGCAACATTTCAGAAGCTGAGAACTCAAGGGTGGAATTTAATATCGACTGAAGAAGGGCAGCAGTCGATTTTTGGCGAACAGAAAAGTGCTTAAAAAATCTGAAACCGCAGCAAGAAAAGAAGAGGTAAAATCCTCTTCTTTTTATTAGTTTTGGAGACAGAAACTGGGCTTTTAACCATCCTACTTGGTAGAATCGGTAAGGTGTGCGGTGCTCACCTTACATAATTTTAAGATGTTTGCCAGTTGCAAGTAAATTAGGCGATCGCCCTTTCTGTCTGTGCTGTAGTTGCTAGGTTATGGAGCACCGGCTGGCGAGTTTTCAAGTTAAACCGGTATCCGTGGGGGAGGATGTGCAGCTTGGCACCGCAAATCGCCAAAGCCTCATCCTTCAAAAGTCCATCTATATTGTCGTGGAGTTTTTCCGACTCGTCGATGACAGTTACAGCGTTTTCGCCAATGACTTCAAACTCGTCACCGCTGACTAAAATAGCTGTATTTTCGTCAATACCAAATCCCAACACGGCAGGTTGTAGCAAGAGTGCGGAAACTAAACGTCCCAGACGACCTCGCTGGGCGAAATGCTGGTCAATGACCACACCGGGAAGGAAACCCATTCCCGGGCCCATTGCTACCACATCAACGCGGGGATTTGTCTCCGAGTCTCCTTCAATAATCATCATGTCTGGCATCATCGCCGCGCCGGCACTGGTGCCACCAATGATAATCCCTTCAGAGTAGCGTTTGTGCAGAGCTGCGTCGAGTATGGTGTCTTTCAAGCAGCTAATAATCCGCGCTTGCTCTCCGCCGGTAAAGAATATGCCAGTCGCTTGTTCGATCGCTTCTAAATAATCTGGATTATTGGCATCTTCTGGTCTCTGGGTGTCAACAACTCGCACATCTTCAGCGCCGAGTCGCTCAAACACTCGGATGTAATTATCTCCTACTTCTCCCGGCAAGATTGTTGCAGCCGTCATGACAACAATATGGGCTTTAGTGCCTCCGGCGCACCGCAAGAATTCCCGCAGAATTTTGCAGTCCCCCTCTTTGTCTTCCGCGCCACCAATAATTAGCAACTTCCCCTGAACTTCGTTGCTCGCCATATTATCTCCACTTTTAATTTATTAAATTTCACTAAAACATAAAATTCCTTTTTCCGAAAACTGCCAAAAGGTATATATAGATACAAAAAAATCTCAGACTTCTACCCCTCCAGCACGTACACAGCAAGGGTGATGTGGGTATTTACCAGAAAGAATTGGTTTAAAGCCCCAACCCTTGTAGGGAGAAATTAAAAGAAGACTATTCATTACTCCAATCCTCTTCCTTCCAGGTAGAGGTCGCTGTCAACTGTCAACTGTCAACTGTCAACTGTCAACTGTCAACTGAATCATCCTCGATGATCGACAAAAAAAACTTACCCCCCCTAACAGGAGATAGGAGGGGTCAAGAAATGAGCTTAAATTACAGGGCTGACGCGCGCGCGGTGATCAATCCGGTTTCTGATCCGATTCTTTGCTAATCCTCCTCTGATTGCTCGTAGAAATCAGATTGATGAGCGTCAGTCCTTAATTAGTCCGATCGCCCGTTAGTGCGATCGCTCGATCAAATTGCTCAATATGGTACTAGCCCGTTCTAAAGGTAGGTGTCTGGGTTTGCCGTTCCAGACAATCTGATATTCGTTGCTGTTTTGACCATCGCCGTAGCCAGAAATTAGCTTCCGGTGAAATGCTTCCTCAGCTAAGTGGTGAACTTTGTCCCTGAGAGCAGTTTGTGCGATCTTCATAATTTGCTGCCTCTTAAATTTTCTTTCACTGTCATAAACAATTATAAGTACACAGTGTACCTCTCAAAAGAGATAGCTTTTTTCGGGAGGGGGGAAGGAAGTAGTCATTAGTCATAAGTGCTTAGTTATGAATGCTTAGTCATGAATACTTAGTCATCAATACTTAGTCAGATCTTGAAGGAAGAAGGAATATTTTCCCACTCTCACCCTCTCCCCCTCTCCCCATCTCCCCTACTATCCCATTCCCCGTCTGCCGCGATGCTGAAGGCAGAATTGGTCAGAGTTTGTATCAAATGCTGCCATATCTATGCCTGCGGGTAGTATCTAATGCACCGGCAAGAGAGTTAACGTGAAAAATTAACGAAAAGGAGGTTAGAAAATGCTGCAAGAAAAAAGCACCGAAACAGCCCGCGTCAATGCTCGAAAAACCGATATTTTTGATGTTTTCAATTTCAAACACTATATCGGGCCCAACCCTTATTTAGATACCGCGGCTTTAGTTTTTGATTTAGCGGTAACGGACGCGAGCGAACCTTTGCCGATCGCACATTACCAGAAAATTATTGGCGATCGCTACCCGCAACTGCTGCACGAAACTTTCTCGAACCACGCTCAACTGTTCGGCCGTACCGCCTCAGAAGTAGCAAAACTCGACATGGGCTTACACTTCCAACACTGGAACATCAAGCCATTTTCTCAGTTTAACAGAATTAGCATAGAAGCACTTCACGCCCGCAGCGCCAGAGCCGTAGTTTACGCAGTTTGGGATTGGTTTGAAGCCATCAATCAAAATCAAGACTTTCCCTTGGAAGCACAAATGGGCGCGCTGCAAAATATGTTCCGGCAGTCAGTTTACGGAGGCCCGACAGTTTATTCATTAATGCGATCGGCATCCCAAAAAGGCATTCCCGCATTTTATTTGTGGGATGAAGGACTAATGCAATATGGGTACGGCAAAAAACTCGTTCGTGGCTCTGCAACTACCTTTGATTCTGACAGCCACTTAGACTCAGATTTTACCACGCGCAAAGACGATTGTAAAGCTTTTCTCGCTACATTAGGATTTCCTGTTCCCAAAGGCGATATCGTCTCTACAGAAAACGGATCTCTGGCAGTTGCTAGAGAAATTGGCTACCCAGTTGTTATCAAACCAGTAGTCGGTCATAAAGGAATTGGCGTAACAGCAGATGTCCGAGATGGTGAGGAATTGCAGGCAGCTTTTAAAAGAGCAGTTAAGGCCATTCCCGAAACAGACCCGGTGCGAGTAATTGTGGAAAACAGCATCAAAGGATCGGATTTTAGGCTGCTATGCGTTGACGGCAAATTTGTTTCTGCAACTGAACGCCGGCCCGCGTCGGTAGCAGGTGATGGCGACTCAACAATTCGCGAATTGATCCGCCGTGAAAACCGCAAACCAGAACGTTTGGATACGCCAACTTCGGCGATGAGCAAAATTCAGTCCGACGAAGCGATGGAAATGTATCTGGAAGAACAAGGACTGTCATTGGATAGTGTCCTAGAGCGCGATCGCACTGTGTCTCTACGCAAAGTTGCTAATCTTTCCGCAGGCGGCGTCAGCATCGACGCTACCCGCAATATTCACCCAGATAACATTGTTTTGGCTCAAGATATCGCCCTACATTTTCGATTAACTTGTTTGGGGGTTGATGTGGTAACAGAAACTCTCGCCAAATCTTGGAAAACAGGCAATTTTGGGATTATCGAGATCAATGCCGCGCCGGGAATTTTTATGCACCTCAACCCGGCTGTCGGCGAAGGGGTTGATGTGCCTTCCCATATTATCGAAACTTTCTTTGAATCGGGAAAATCCGCCAGAATTCCGATTATTACTTTCAACCGAATTTCGGTGCACGAACTGCAAGAAACAATCGACCACATTCTTTTGCAGCATCCCGATTGGACGATCGGTGCTGTTTGTCGCGGTGGACTTTTTGTCAACCGTTCTGAAAAAGTTTTGAATAAGAATTACAATCTTAATGTGCAAAGTTTGCTGCGGAATCCCAAGCTCGATTTGTTAATTGCTGAATATCCCGAAAATATTTTGGAAGCTGAGGGAATGTTTTATCAGGGAAGCAATATGGTGGTGCTGGACAATCCGGGGGAAACTGAGATGATGTTGGTCAGAGAAAGCACCGATCACGATACTGTTGTGCTGAGGGAAAAAAGTAGTGTTTCTATTCGCCGCCAGGGGTTGATCGAACAGTATACTCTGGGAGATGAGGAACCGTTTACACGGGTTTATTTGAAGGAAATAGGGACTGTTTTGTAAGCGGCGGATTGCTACTTGGGTAAGGTCGCAGCGCACCCTAAATTTAACAGTTAGTCAGGTGCGGATTGACTTAGGTAAGGTGGGCTGTGGCACACCCGGAGCGTTAAAAGTTGGGTTTTACCCGCCGCGACAATTTATAATTGTAGTAATGCCAGATTACCAATTACTAACACTATCATGTCTTTACAATTTATTAGCATTCCACCAACAACCGATCGCAAACCTGTTGCTTTGATTGTCGCTTTGCATGGATGGGGTGCTAATGCTCGGGATTTGACTCCCTTAGCACCGGCTTTCAATTTGCCGGATTATCAGTTTGTGTTTCCCGATGCCCCCTTTCCCCATCCCCAGGTAATGGGTGGCAAAATGTGGTATGACCTTGCAAACAAAGATGCTCAGGGATTGGTAGAAAGTCGGCAATTGCTGAGGGAATTCTTGCTGTCTTTGGAAAGCAGCACGGGCGTGCCCTTGTCTCGGACGATTTTAGGTGGCTTTTCTCAAGGCGGAGCGATGACTCTGGATGTGGGCTTGACTTTGCCTGTAGCGGGTTTAATTTGTCTGAGCGGTTATTTACACTCGTCGATTTCGGTAGTTGACGGGAGTACTTTGCCACCTGTTTTAATCGTGCACGGTACTCAAGATACTATTGTGCCCGTTAGTGCTGCTGTGCGATCGCGCGAGAGTTTGACGGCTTGGGGAGCTGCGGTGCAGTATCAAGAATTTAACATGGGACACGAGATTCTGCCGGAAGTTGTAGATGTAATGCGAAGTTTTGTTGTAGAAACTGTGTCGAAATCTGATTAAAGGTTTAGTATATAGTATGGCGGAAGTCTCGGGCAGGGGAAAAAAATGAAAACTTTAACCAAAGCATCGCGCGATATTGCTGTACTTACTTCTGAGGACGTGGCAGAATTGGCTGTCCGTTTGGAAGTTGACGATTATACAGATCCTTTTGAGGGATTGAATGATTGGCATTTGTTGCGATCGCTTGCTTTTCAGCGGCCGGAGCTGGTTGAACCTTATCTCCACCTTCTGGATATGGAAGCCTACGACGAAGCATAGACTGAAAAATCTAGCTCAAAATTTTCGACGGAATTGAGGAAGAAGTTAGCAGCATATTTTGTTGCGGATTAAACAGATGAATTAGAGATTTGAGTCTGTTTTTATCTTAATTTCTTTCTTGATTCTTTTTTATGAGAAAATAAACTTATTTCATAAATATTTGATTGATACCGAAACCGCAGATGCAAGGCAGATAAACACAGATGCAAGGCAGTGCATTTCAAGATTGTTTGCGATGAATGCAATCTTGTCTAATGACCAATACGGTTTAGTTAGCACTGTTTATTGCCCGGAGATCCCCCTAAATCCCCCTTAAGAAGGGGGACTTTGAGAGCTTCTTGTTCCCCCCTTCTTAAGGGGGGTGCCAGGGAGATCGGACTTAACTGAAGTGTATTGGTCTAATGACATGAAAGGCAGACGAATTTTAATCGGCGTTAGCGGCGGGATTGCTGCTTATAAAGTTTGTGAAGTAGTTTCAACTTTAGCGAAGGCTGGAGCTGATGTTAAAGTGATTGTTACTGATGCGGCTGGGGAGTTTGTAACGCCTTTAACTTTTGCTACTCTTTCCCGCCATCCTGCTTTTACAGACAAGGATTTTTGGCAAGCAAATCACGGACGCCCGCTGCATATTCAACTGGGAGAATGGGCAGAAGTTTTTGTAATTGCTCCCCTGACTGCTAATACTTTGGCGAAGTTGGTGGGGGGTTTTGCTGATAATTTGTTGACTAATACTGTCTTAGCTTCTAATTGCCCAATTTTGCTGGCGCCGGCGATGAATACGGATATGTGGGAACAGCCGGCGGTGCAGCGGAATTGGCGGGAAGTGTTGGCGGATGGGCGCTATCATGCTGCGAATCCGGGGGCGGGAATGCTGGCGTGCGATCGCGCGGGTGTCGGCCGGATGGCAGAACCTGGTGAGATTTTGCCTCATATTGAATCGCTGTTGTATGCGAAGGGCGATCGAGATTTAGCAGGTAAGCGGGTGTTAATCAGCGCGGGAGGAACCCGAGAACACCTCGATCCGGTGCGGTTTATCGGCAATCCTTCCAGTGGCAAAATGGGCGTAGCTTTGGCGCAAGCTGCACAGCATCGAGGGGCGACTGTGACGCTGGTACATACTATCACTGGGGAATTGCCGCTGTCTGGGGTGCGGGCGATCGCAGTTACCAGCGGGCAAGAAATGCGGCAGGCGATGCTGGAATGCTTTCACGATGCGGATTTGACGGTGATGGCGGCGGCGGTTGCGGATGTGAAACCGGCTGATTACAGCAGTGAGAAATTACCAAAGCGATCGCTCCCGAATGCTTTACCGTTAGCACCAGTAGCGGATATTGTGGCAGAGTTGGGAAGATTGAAACAGCCGCACCAAAAGCTCATCGGGTTTGCAGCACAAACTGGGGATATTGTCAAGCCTGCGATCGAGAAATTGCGGACTAAGCAACTGGATGTAATTGCCGCAAACCCGATCGATCAAATAGGTGCAGGTTTCGGCAGCAATACCAATCAAGCAATATTAATTAATGCCGCCGGTAAGCAACTAGAAATAGCACCTTGCAGCAAGCTAGAAATGGCTCACCGGTTGTTAGATTTTGTGATGGAGGGGTGATATGATGCTCGGTGAATTAACGACAATATTTGTAGGGGCGGGTTCACAAAAAATCTTTGATTCACATTCAAAATATCTATAAACCCGCCCTGACTGATGCACAGAATGCGATCGGTGAATTAACGACAATATTTGTAGGGGCGGGTTCACAAAAAATCTTTGATTCACATTCAGAATATCTATAAACCCGCCCTGACTGATGCACAGAATGCGATCGACTTCCAACTTGTTATAAATTAGCAGGTTCCGGGGATAATTCTGATTCCACAAAAGTCGTTGATTCAGACTCAGCCGACAACTCAATATCTGCGACAGTAATTTCTAGTTTAAATCCTAACGCTTCCAGCAATTCTACCAAACTGTAAATTTCCGCACCGCCGCTTTCAGTCAGCATCTTATCAAGTTTTTCGTGATGCTCTTTTGCTGACTCCGAAAGAACATTCATCCTGATTCGAGCCTCAATCACCTTTCTGATGGCATTTCTCAGGAGTGCTGGTTCAGGGTCTTTTTCTTCCAAGATAGCCCCGATGTAACCAGCAGCTTCTTCGGGATCTTTGAGAGATTCAATGAGGTACTCGCGGTAGCTATGACTTGTCGGTGCTTTCACGTCTTTCATAATCTTTCCAGTAT